>Ga0335073_10000410_pt1 | contig 55490 bp, 43 predicted proteins | sample Lox_Sample_22_FD_207093 | JGI IMG/M metagenome (GOLD analysis project Ga0335073, IMG submission 207093) | Soil microbial communities from Loxahatchee National Wildlife Refuge, Florida, United States - Lox_Sample_2.2 | ecosystem: Environmental > Terrestrial > Soil > Wetlands | place: USA... | reverse complement strand
GCGATTTCGTTGCGGCGAGCGTGCATCCGGACCTCACCTTCGCGATCGATCTCAACCGCAGCCGCAGCGATCTCGAGCGCTCGCTCGAGCCGACGGCCTTCGACATGTCGTATCTGAAAATCGTGCCCGCGCAGGCGCGCATCGCGCGGCTTGCGCCGGCTGCGCTCCAGGCAAACGGCATCGATCGGATCGGCACCGCCGAGTGGGTGGATCTCGATGCGCGCGTCGAGCTGATGCTCGTCTATGCCGACCGGCCCGCATGGATCACGGGGCACACGATCGCGCGGGGAACGCCCGTGCGCTACGACGTGCGCTTTCCGGCCGCGGGCTACGTCTGGGTGCGCATCCGAAGCTCCCCGGAGGAGGGGATCTCCTATTCAACCGTGCCGCGCCCGGCGCATCTCGCGCTCGCCGTCACGGACGCCAAGTAGCGCGGTGCATTCGCGCCATCACCTGCGCGAGAAAATCCAGATGGGCCGCGGCGCTCGCGAGCCCCTTCCCCATCGTATCGACCGCCGCATGCGTGCAGCCCCACTCCCGGCACCAGGCGAGACGTGCGGCAACCTCCTCGGGCGTCTTGTCGAAGCGTCCGACGATCATCTCCCGACCGAACTCAGCCGGGTCGCGCCCGGCCGCACGCAGGTGCTGCTCGACCTGCGACCAGCCGGCAGTCGAGCGCTCCACCGGGCCGGTGAAGATGAAGCCATCGCCGATGCGTGCGGCGCGCCGGTAGGCCGGCTCCGAGAACCCCCCGAACCAGATGGGGATGCGCCGTGACGGCCGCGGATTGAGCGCGGCGCGCTCGATGCGATCGAAGCGCCCGGCGAACTCCACGAGCGGCTCGGACCAGAGCCTGCGCAAGAGCTCGATCTGCTCATCGAGCCTGCGACCGCGGGTGGTGAAGTCCTCACCGAGCGCCCGGTACTCGACGTAGTTCCAGCCGACGCCGACGCCCAAACGGAAGCGGCCTCCCGAGAGAAGGTCGAGATCGGCAACCTGCCGCGCGACGAGCGCGGTCTGCCGCTGCGGCAGTATCAGCACTCCCGTCACGAGCTCCAGGCGGCGCGTGAGTCCCGCGATGTGCGCGAACATCAGCAGCGGGTCGTGGAACGGATGCTGCTCGGTGTAAGGACCGGTGAGCTTCGGCTCGCGGCGCTCGTGGTTGGCGCCCAATACGTGATCGTAGGCCAGGAGGTAGTCGAGCCCGAGCGTCTCGACTTGCGTGCCGATGCGGCGGACCGCTTCCGGGTCCCCGCGCAGCTCGACCTGAGGGTAGACGGCGCCGATTTTCATGGTGCTCTTCGATCGCGCGGCGGCTGCGCAGTGGGGTCGCGCGAGATTACCCGTTTGAGCGGCGCCTGCTCAACCGGCAGTGGCGGCGCGCTGCGACTCATCCGGAAACCACAGCGTGACGAGCGCGCCGCCGCCGGGACGGTTTGCGAGACTGAGCCGTCCGCCGTGAGCCTCGATGATCTCACGGCACAGCGTGAGTCCGAGTCCGGTGCCCGAAGGCTTGGTGGAGAAGAAGGGCAGGAGGGCATCCCGCAGGACCTCCTCCGTGAACCCGCCTCCGCGGTCGCTCACCTCCACGACGAAGCCGTCGGTGTGCTCGCGCACGCGCACGACGATCTCCTGCGGCGCCGATCCCGATTCCAGCGCATTCTTGAGCAGGTTGATCAGCACCTGCTCGATCTGGCTCGCATCCACGCTCGCGGCGCGCGTCGGGCTCGTCCCTTCGATGCGAAACGGCGCGGCGCCTTCGAGCCGCTCGAGGATCTGCCGCCACTCGATGCGCGCAAGACGCGGCTGCGGAAGCTTCGCGAAGCGCGCGTAGCCGTCGATGAACGAGGCGAGATGCGTCGCACGCTCGGCAATGGTCGCGAACACGCGGTGGAGCCGCATCGCATCGGGCTCATCGGCGAGCAGGTGCCCGGAATGCGCGAGCGAGGAGATCGGCGCAAGCGAGTTGTTGAGCTCGTGGGCGATGACGCGGATGACGCGCTTCCAGACCGCCACCTCCTGTGCGGCGAGCTCACGCGTCAGCTGCTTGAGCAAGACCAATCGATGCGGATGGGTGTTGAGGCGGAAGTCGCGCTGCGATGCGTGGTAGACCTGCGCCTCCCCGCCCACGTCCATCGTGAACAACGTATCGGCGCCGCTCGCGAGTGCCTCGCGCAACGGGGCCGGGGCGGCATCGAGAAGCCGCTCGAACTCGACACCCTCGAGCCTTCGGCCCTCGCGCAGCAGCTGCCGGGCGGCAAGATTGCTGTAGACGATGCGCCCGCTCACGTTCGTGAGCACCATCGCGAGCGGCGTGGTCTGGAACACCGTATCGAGGAGCAGCTCGCGCTGATAGATATCGAACCGCTCGCGCCGCAGCACACCGCCGAGCGAATTGTACGCGGCGACCAGACCCCCCAACTCATCGTCCGAGGTCCGGCTGATACTGACGCTCAGATCCCGATCGCGCAGGCTCTCGATGCCGTCGCGCACGGCTGCAAGCACCCGCGCCCACGGCCGGGTCTGCGAGCGCGCGAGCCACAGTCCGAGCGGCAAGACGACGGCCACCGCGGCGAGCGCCCCGATGAGCGCATCGTGCAGCCATACCGTCGCGAGGGATGCGATGGCGGCGGCTGCGACCGCCACCGCTCCGTGCGCGGCGGCGACGCGGCCGGCAAGCGACCAGCGAGCCATCACGCCCCGAAAGTGGACCGGTCGGTGTCCGCCTTGAGACCGAGCTTCTCCATGCGCCGATAGAGTGCCTGACGAGAGAGCCCGAGGTCACGCGCCGCGCGCGCCACCACGCCCGCCGCACGCTCGAGGGCCTGCTCGATGGCGTCGCGATCGAGCGCCGGCTCCTCGCGCGCCGATCCCTGAGGCGGCAGGTTGAGCGCGCCAATCCCGATCGAGTGCTCGGTCGCGAGCAGGCAGGCGCGCCGGATCACGTTCTGCAGCTCGCGCACGTTTCCCGGCCAGAGGTGTCTCAGCAGGGCGTGCTCCGCCTCCGCGGACAGGCTGAAGCCCGGCTCGAGCAGCTGGCGCGCGAGCGGCATGATGTCCTCCGGTCGGTCGGCGAGCGCGGGTACCTCGAGCTCGATCACGCTCAGACGGTAGAAGAGATCCTCGCGAAACCGACCTTCGCCGATCGCGCGTCTGAGCGGTGCGTTCGTGGCGGCGATCACGCGCACGCGGGTGCGACGCGTGACGTTCGAGCCCAGGCGCTCGAGCTCGCCCGTCTGCAGCACCCGCAGGAGCTTCGCCTGGCCACCGCCGGAGAGGTTGGCGAGCTCATCGAGAAAGATCGTGCCTCCGTCGGCGGCCTCGAATCGTCCGACACGCGCGCGCGCGCCGGTGAACGCGCCGGACTCGGTCCCGAACAGCTCCGCCTCGATGAGATCCTCGGGCAGCGCGCCGAGATTGACTTTCAGATACGGGCGGTCGCGCACGGCCGAATTCGCCTGCACGATGTCGGCGAGCACCTCCTTGCCGGCGCCGTTCGGCCCGGTGATGAGCACGGGCACATCGGCGTGCGCGACCTGAGTGGCCGTCGCGACGAGCGTGTGCATCGCCTCGCTCTCGTAGACGATGCCGCGCAGGTCGAAGCGCTCGGCGAGCGAGTCGCGTGCGTCGCGATGCGCCGCGCGCAGCGCACGCGCCTCCGCGCGCGCGCACCCGAGATCGAGAAGATTGCGCACCGTGGTGAGCAGGCGCGCATCGTCCCACGGCTTGGCGACGTAGTCCGCCGCGCCCGCCTTGACGAGCTGCACGGCGGTTTCGAGGTGGGTCCAGGCGGTGAGCAGCACGATCGGGATCTCGGGAAGACGCCGTCGGATCTCGTGAAAGAGCGCAACGCCTTCCTCGCCGCTCGTCGCCTCACGGCGAAAGTTCATGTCCTGAATGACGAGGTCGATGCGCTCGCGGCCGAGCGCGCCGAGACCATCCGCAGGCGTCGCCGCACCGACGACACGTGCGCCGTGAAAGGAGAGCAGCACCTCGAAGGCGGTGCGTACGGCCTCGCTGTCGTCGATCACGAGCACCGAGCAGGCTGCCAGGCTGGAGCGCACGGCTGCGGGAGCGCCGGGGGTCATGGCTCAATGGTAGCAGCGGCGATTCAGATCGTCCGGGTTGCCACCGACGGCGGCACGGCCGCGGCGCGGCGTGCCGGCTGCCATGCGGCGATCTGGCCGATAGCCCAGAGCGCGAGCACGCCACCCAGGAGGTAGTACAGATCGAGCCGCGGGAGCTGATACCGCAGCGAGAGCCAGTACCCGAGACCGAGCGCGAGGACGCAGCCCACGAGGACCCCGCTCGTGGTGATGAGCCCATTCTCGATGAGGAAGTACTGGATGATGTCGGCGCGGCGCGCCCCGACCGCCCGGCGGGTGCCGATCTGCTTGGTTCGCGCGGTCACGTTGAAGGTGGCGAGACTGAAGATCCCGAGACAGGCGACTGCGACGACGAGCACCGTGACGGTCGTGAGGAAGATCGTGAGATTCAAGTCGTCACGGCGCAGCCGCTTGGCGAAGTAGGCGAGTGATTGAACGTAGTCGATGACGCGATTGGGGTTGGAGGCGGAGAGATGCTGCTCCACGATGCGCATCAGCCGGTCGCGCTGCCCCGGCGCCGTGCGCACCAGATACCCGTTCCCGTACTGGAGGTCCGTCCGCGGCACGATCATGGCATCGTATGCCCCGTAATGGGTGCTCGCCCAGGCGGTTGCGATCACGTCGTTCATGATTCCGATGATCGTGAGCGGCATGTTCGGAAACGCGTAGACGGTGCGACCGAGCGCATCGCCGTGCGGAAAGAGCGATCGCGCAGCCGATTCGGTCACGATGATCTGCGAGAAGCTCGGGCTCTGCGGATCGAGCACTTCGTCGGGGCGGAAATTCCGCCCCGCGAGGAGGTGCGCGCCGAGCGTGTGCAGTCCGTGGTCGTCCATTCCGTAAACGGTGGCGACCGTTGCGCCGCCTCGCGCCTCGGCTGTCCTGAAGAGCGGCCAGGATTGATTTGCGCCTCCCATCGGAACCGTGAGCGCCGGAGAGGCGTCGACCACTCCAGGAAGACCCCGCAGGTAAGCGAGATCCTCGTGTAGCGCCGCGAGCGGGTTATACCGTGACGTGAAGCCCTCACCGTAAACCTGGAACAGATCCTCTACATCGATGCCCGTGGGGCGGGTCAGTCTTCCGATGCGCTGATGGGCGATGTAGGCGGCGTTCACGAGCACGGCGAGCGCGATCGCGATCTGCGCGGCGGCGAGCAGCGGGCCGGTGCGATTGCGCGTGAGAGCGAGCAGAGTCGGTCGAAGATTGGCGCTCATGAGACTGCCTCCAGGTGCTATTGACCCTTGAGATAAGTCGCGGGCGCGACCCGGCCGATGCGCCAGGCGGGATAGAGTCCCGCAGCCGCCGCGGAAACGATTGCGAGGGTGAAGGCCGCGTAGATACTCGCCAGGTCGAAGTGAGCGAGCTCCTGGTATCCACCGCGATCCGGCTCCGCGTAGAGCGCGTGGACTCCCCAGAGTCCGAACGCCGCGAGCAGTAGGCCAAGCCCCGCGCCGATCAATGCGAGCAGTGCCACCTCGGCCAGATGCTGCACCAGGATCTCGCGGCGGCTCGCGCCGAGCGCCCGGCGTATGCCGGCAAGCGCGCTTCTGCCGAGGAACTTCGCAAGGAGGAGACCCGCGGTGTTGATGAGGCACACTGCGAGGAAGGCGAAGGCGAGGGCAACGAGGATGCGATTGTCATCGGGAACCACGTCGTTTTCGGCGAGCCACCGATCGACGGGGGTCAGGCGATTGTTGCGGGCTCTGAGGAAGCGCCCCGCCCGATGCTGATCCGCCCAGTACGCATCGATGAACGACTGCATCCGCTCGCGGCTCGCGTGATCGGGCAACTCGACCCACATCTGCAGCCACAGACAATCGGAGTTGAGGAGCTCGTGGAACGAGCGGATGTTCGCGTTCCAGCACTCCTCATCCCCGCTCGGGTAGGTTGCGAGGTCCGCCGCCCACCCGAATGGGATGAACACGTCCTCCGGCTTGTTGAACGCACCCGTCGTGAGATCGTAGAACTTCGGGAGCGGCAACCAGCGGTCGAGCACGCCGATGATGCGAAACGGTCGATCGTTCCACAGGACGGTGCGCCCGACGCTGTCGGCCCCGCCGAACAGCCGGTCGTTCATCGCGCGGCTCAGGACCATGACCGGCTCCGGCCCCGCATCGGCGCTCGCGCTCCAGCCGTTGCCAAAGAGAAAGGGCACATCGAACATGGCGAAGAAATCGGCGGAGGTGACGCGCGCTTCGGCGGGTTGTGCGGTGCTTCGCAGCGTTCCGCCACTGATCACACCGCCGAGCGTCGACATGATCGCCTTGCGCTTCGGGATCTCCGAGGCGTAGAGCGCCTGCGCATCGCGGTAGCTCAGCTGGGGCGGCGGCAATTCGGGATGGTGCGCGTTGAAGGGCTTCGCGGGGTCCCAGGAGTCCATCGTCACGGCGTAGAGCCGGTCGCTCTTCCACCAGATGGGATCGCCCGACATCGCGTGGTAGACCGTCACCGTGACCACGCACGTTGCGATACCGAGCGCAATGGCGCTCACCATGATTGCCGTGAGGCCGGGGTTGCGCTGGAAGCTCTTGAAAGCGAGCCGCAGATAGTAGCCGAGCATGCGTGCGCCCCTTCAGGCCGGTCGTGCCGCGAGCGTTTCGGTGGTTCCCGTTGCACCTGACGACGGATGCGGTGCGTAGAGCCTCAAGTCCGTCACCTGCCCATCGACGATGTGGATGTTGCGATGCGCGCGCCGGGCGAGCTCGGGATCGTGCGTGACCAGGATGATGGTCGTACCCATCTCGTTGATCTGCTCCAGCAGATCCATGACCTGGCGCGCCATCAGAGAATCGAGGTTACCGGTCGGCTCATCGGCGAGGAGGAAGGCCGGGTCGCCGGCGATCGCGCGCGCAATGGCGACGCGCTGCTGCTGGCCACCGGAGAGCTGCGAGGGCATGTGCTTCATGCGCGAGGCGAGCCCCACGAGCTCGAGCGCGCTCGTGATGCGCTCGCGGCGATCGGCCGCTTTCAGGCGCCGATAGCGCAACGGCACATCGACGTTGTCGAAGATGTCGAGGTCGGGAATCAGGTTGAAGCTCTGGAAGATGAATCCGATCTTCTCGTTGCGCAGCCGCGAGCGCTGATCGTCGTTGAGGCCGCTCACATCGTGCCCATCGAGGTGGTAGGTGCCGGCCTCGAACTCCTCGAGGAGTCCGGCGATGTTGAGAAAGGTGGTCTTGCCGGAGCCGGACGGCCCGCTCACCGCCACGAACTCCTGCGCGGCGACCTCCAGGGAGAAGTCGCGCAGCGCGTGCGTCTCGATGAGATCGGTTCGGTAGATCTTGCTGACATTGTGCATCTTGAGCATGTTCAACCCTCTGGGCGCCGGCGCTCAATGGCCGATGAGCAACGTCGGCGCGTCGTTGAAATCGCGTGTGTCGGAGATGATGACCCGGTCGCCCGCGGCGAGGCCGCGCACGACCTCGACCTCGGAGATCGAGGTGGGCCCGAGCTCGACGGGAACCCGAATCGCCCGCTCGCCTTTGACGAGGTACACGGAGCGCGTCGTCTCATCGATGAGGGGCCCACGCTCGAACTTGAGGACGTTGCGCTGGTCGTCGAGGACGATGCGCACCGAGGCACGCTCGTTCTGCCGTAACCCGGAGGGCTGCCCGGCGGCGAAGCGCACGCGCCCCACGACTTCGTTGTCGCGCACCTGCGGAGAGATTGCCGTGACGACTCCTCGATCGACCCGTCCAGCGAGGGTGATGTCGGCGCTCATGCCCGGGCGAATGTCCCCGGCATAGCTCTCCGCGACGCGAAACTCGATCTCGAGCGCCGTCAGATCGACAACGGTCAGGAGCGGCACGTTCTCCGCCACGTCCGCGCGTTCTTCCTGAGCGAGGTTCGCGACCATGCCGTTCACCGGCGAGCGGATCGTGAGCTCGCCGATGCGGCGTTTGAGGTCCTCGACGATGAGCGCCTGGCGATCGCGGTCGAGCCGGCGCGTGCGCAGATCGAGCACGACGCTGTCGCGCTCGAGGCTCGCCGTCTCGCGTGCATGCGTGTAGTTGACCTTCGCCGCCGCGAGATCATCCATGGAGCGCTGATAGTCGCGCTGGGGGATGACCCGCAGGTCCCAGGCCCATTGATTGCGCTTGTACTCGCGTTCGGCCGCGTTGATCGCAACTTGCGCCAGGTCCTGCTCCTGCTGGTTAGTGAGCAGTTGGCGGCGAATCTCGAGCTGCTCGTGTGCGAGCGCGGCATCGAGACTCTCGAGAGTCGCCTGCTCGCGCAGGTACTCGTTGCGCAGCTCCGGGCTGTCGAGGGTCGCGAGGATCTCCCCCTTCGTCACGGTATCACCGGCATGCACGAGGTAGCTCACCGTGCCGGGGGCTATCGAGAACAGCGTCGGGCTCACCGGGGCGACGACGGTTCCTTCCGCCGCCACGTCGCGCACGAAGCGGCCGCGGGATACGACGGTGATCTGCAAGCGGTCGGCGGAGACCGTGTACTTCGATTGTGACCAGGCGCTCACCGCCCAGGCGAGCACGGCAACGAGGAGTGCGCACCCGCCGAGCACGCCCACGAGCCACAGCGGCTTGCGCCACGCGGGCCGCTGGGCGGTGAGCGCCGTGTCCTGTCCCTGCGTTCCGCGCATCACGGCGGGCGTCGTCGGGCTCGCGGGGGAAGGTTTCCTCAACTGGGAGATATTCATGGTTCTCGGCCTGCTGCACCGAACGTTGCAACCGGCGTACCAACGTGCCCGCACCTCGCAAGTGCCTGAAAGATCGCGTGTATGCAGCCGAGATAGCGGCATCAGCGTGGACAGGCGAGCGTCCGCGGCCGGACGCCGGACAGCGGCGCGGACAGCGGCGCGGACAGCGGCGCGGACAGCGGCGCGGACAGCGGCGCGGACAGCGGCGCGGACAGCCGATCAGCCGATCGCGATCTGAGCGTACGGTGCCGACCCGAGATCACCACCCGGGAAGATCTCGTGCGCGGCGATCCACTCGCGTGCGGCCTGGAACGCCTCCTCGGTGTAGGGCTCGAAGACGAGCCGCTCCCCGGGCCCCCAGCGGCGCGTGTCCATCATGGAGTGATAGCGCACGGGAAACTCACGCTGGTAGTAATGCGTGTAGCGCTCGGGACGCAGGTCGATGTCGCGCTGCGCGCGCCGCAGCGCGCGGAAGTACTTTTGGAGGTCGTGAGCGTCGGGATCGCCCGTGATCATCGTTGCGATCATGAACGTGGTATCGATCACCTTGCGAAAGCCGAGCTGCTCGGCGAAGTAGTAAGGGCCGCTGAAGAGCGCCGCTGCCGGAACCTTGCCCTCGAGGAGCCGCTCCATGCGCTTGAAGAGCATCCCATCGTTGAAGGAGAGCGTGATCTGCTCGCGCGGCAGGTACTGCTCCAGCGCCTGGATGCTCGAGTAGTGGCTCCCCGATTGATAGCCGACCGAGACCGGTACGCCGGCGAGCCCCTGCGGACTCCTCACCGGCGAATCGCTCGCTACGAAGATCCCTGCGGGGGCCACCGAATATGCGCCCGTGTAGAGCTTGCCATGACCGCTCGCGGCTGCGACGTTCACCGTCCAGTGACAGGCGCAGCTCACATCCGAGGCGCGCCCCTCCTCGACGGATTGGTAGGCGCCGACCCGGGCGCCCTTGTCGTGGATCCTGCCGTCGCTCGCCTGGACCTCCTCGCGGAAGACGTAGCCCAGGCCTTCGGCGGCGAAGTAGCCCTTCTCCTCGGCCACCCACTCCTGGAGCCGGAAGTGCGGCTGGATCACGAACTCGCTCATGAGAGTCTCCGCGTCGGCCGGGGGCCGACGGGTGCGAGGGCTCGAACGAGGAGAAAGGCGCGCAGGGCAGGTGCCGGCGCTTCTCGCGCCGGCACCGGTCGGCTCAGGCCTCGCGCTTGCTCTGGTATCCGGGCGCGAACGTCGAGTACACCTTGTGCTTGGTGGTGATGAACTCGAGCAGCGCCGGCTGACCGCGCCGGGTCGCCTCGATGCCGTTCTTGAGCGCATGAATGACTTGGTCGGCCTCGGTGACTCGCTCCGAGTAGCCGCCGAGTGCGCGCGCGAAATCGGAGTAGTTGCCCGAGATGTCGGTGGAGTGATACTTCTCCGTCGACAGCTCCATCGCGTGGATCTCCATCGCCATCGCGTGGTTGTTGAACAGGATCGAGAGGATCGGAATCCGGTTGCGCGCCGCCGTCTCGAAGTCCATGCCCGTCATGCCGATCGCGGCATCGCCCCACATGTTGATGCAGAGCCGCTCCGGATGCGCGAGCTTCGCCCCCATCGCGAGCCCGAGTCCGTACCCAAGCTGCGTGGTCTTGCCCCAGCCGATGTAGCTCAATGGCGTGACCGGTGCCCAGAACGGGGCGAGCTCATCGCGCGGGCTGCCGGCATCGTGCGTGATGATCGTGTTCTTCATGTCGACGACATGCATGAGATCCCAGATCACCCGATACGGGGACAACGGCGACGCATCGCTCGTGAGGAGCGGCATCCACTCGGCGAGCCACGCGTCCTTCTGCTTCTTGATGTTCGCCGCGACCTGCGGAAGCAGGCCCCGCGGCCGGCCGCCGAGACGATCCTTGATCGCCTCGTGCAGCATCACGAGCGTGAGCTTTGCATCCCCGACGAGCGGGTGATCGGTCGGGATGTTCTTGTTGATATCGCGCGGGTCGATGGTGTTGTGGACGAACACCTTGTTCGCGGTCGGGAAATGGATCCCGAATCCCGTGGCCGTGAAGCTCGCTCCGGCGCCAAATACGACATCGGCGCTCTGCACGTGATCGAACACCGGCCGCGGCATGGAAACGCCGCCCGTGCCGAGGCACAGCGGATGGTGCTCGGGGATGCCGCTCTTGCCCTCGAGGCTCGTGCACGTGGGGGCCTCGAGCAGCTCGACCACCTGCCGCAACTCCTCCCAGGCCTGGGCGTAGTGCACGCCTTGGCCTACGTAGATGAGCGGCCGCTTGGCGTTCACGAGCACTTCGGCCGCGGCATCGATTGCCTGCGGATCGGGTGCCGAGCGCGTCCGCTTCACCGGGGTGTAGTTGATCGGGCCCGCCGGAAGCTCCTGCCGCCACATGTCGCCCGGCACCTCGAGCAGCACCGGCCCGGGGCGTCCGTTGCGCGCCTGGGTGTAGGCGCGGCGCATCGCCGGCACGATCATCTCGGGCGTCGTGATGAGCTCGGCAGCCTTGGTGACGTGCTGATAGTTGAGCGTCGCGTTGAAATTGGGACGCACCCAGCTCACATCGCGCGGGTAGCCGCCCGGCATCACGATGAGCGGCACGCCTTCGGAGAACGCCTGCGCCACCGCGCCGAAGGAGTTCTCGCATCCGGGGCCGACCTGCTGACAGAACACGCCGACCGTCTCTCCGGAGGTCTGCCGGCTGATGGCATCGGCCATGTGCAGTCCGATGCGCTCCTGGCGAACGATGATCGGGCGGATGCCGATCGCCGCGCACGATTCGGTGAGCGGATTGAGCGGATAGGCGAGGAGGTACTGGGTCCCTTCGCGCCTCATGATCTCGGCGGCAGCTTGTGCAACGTTCATCGCTCGTCTCCAGGGGGCTTAAGGCAATTTGCGGCGCTCGGTCCTGCCGCATGCGGGACAATTGAAAATTCTGGCACTTTCAGTAACTCCTGAAAGTATAAACTCCTTTCCCCCCGAGGCACGAGCCGGGCTGCAGGCCCCTGCGCCGGCGAGCGGCGCTCTTGAGCTCGACCGCGCGGCGCGAGTTTGCGGCTCATTGCCCGACGCGTCGCGCGGGCGCGGGCGCGGGCGCCGCGCGGCGCTCCTGCCGCGCGAGAATCCAGGCGCGCTCACCCACGTAGGCCCGAATCGCCTGCGCCTCGGCCGGGGTCAAGAACTGCCGCCAGCCGATCATGCCGTGGTCGGCAAGCAGACCGCCGATCACGATGTCCTGCCACGCGCCGGGACTGGTGAGCATCGGCGAGCGGCGCAGATCCGGAATGACGTTCGCGGTGACCGCCTCCACGCCGTGGCAGCGCGCGCAGTAACGGCCGAAGAGATCTTCCCCCTGCGCGAGCGTCGCGGCCGCAGCGCGCTCGCGCGGCGGATTCGCGGGTGGGGCGAGCGGCGGGTCCGCCGGGAGCGTTGCCGTGCCGTCGAGCTTGAAGGCGATGAGCTCCCCGTAGCGAGGCATGCGCGCGCGGGCGCCGAAGTCCATGAGCGAGGCGCCGGAGGTCACCGCGATGTATTGCTGGTTGTCGATGCGGTAGCTCACCGGCCCGGTGAGAATCGCATCGGGCGTTGGATAGTGCCAGAGCTCCGCGCCGTCCTCGGCGCGAAACGCCGCGAGCTCACCGAGCAGTCCGTCGCGGCTGCGGCCCTGAAAGACGAGACCGCCCGCCGTGGCGAGCACCCCGCCGCCGCGCCCGCTTGCACGCCAGGCCGCCCGGCGCGCGATCGGATCCCAGGCGAGGAGATAGGCGCGGCCGGGGACGCGCGCGCGCGCGGGCTCGGCCTGCGTGAGCGCGCCGTGCTGCGCGCCGAAGAGGTTGATGCCGAGACTCGGCAGCCCTTTGATCCAGCGGTAGCGTTTCACCGGAACATAATGCGTGCTGGTCTCGGCCGCCGGGATGTAGAGGAGTCCGGTCTGCGGGCTGAACGCGACCGGGTTCCAGTTGTGCGCGCCGCCTCCGCCCGGTCGGCCGGTCCACGGAACGTCGAAGTAGCGCGCTGCCGGCGCGATGGTCGGTCGGCCGGTGCGCGGGTCGATGCGCCTCGCCCAGTTGATATTCGGGACAAAGGGTGTTGCGGAGAGCAGCTTGCCGCTGCTGCGATCGAGGACGTACAGAAAGCCATTCTTGGGAGCGTGCAGCAGCACCTTGCGCTGCGCGCCGTTGATCGTGAGGTCGACGAGGGTGATATCGGCGACCGAGTCGAAGTCCCATGAATCCCCGGGTGTTTCCTGGTAGTGCCAGCGGTACTGCCCGGTGTCGGCATCGACGGCGACGACCGAGGCGATGAAGAGATTGTCGCCCTTGCCCGCTGAGCGGAAGCGCTGGTTCCAGGGGTAGCCGTTGCCGGTGCCGAAATAGAGCTGATTGAAGTCCGGGTCGTAGACGATCGCGTTCCAAACATGTCCGCCGCCGCCGTAGCGGTACCACGCGCCGAACCAGGTTGGGCGGGCCTTTGCGGCGAGCACGGCATCGGAGGCGGCGTGGTCGGGCGGCGCCGATGGGTCCCCGGGCACGGTGTAGAAGCGCCACACGAGCGCGCCGGTCGCGGCGTCGTATGCGCTCAGGTAGCCGCGGCCACCGAAGTCCGAGCCGGCATTGCCGATGAACACCTTGCCGCGCGCCGCGCGCGGCGCTCCGGTGATCGAGTACAGACTCGCGTGCGGCACCGTTCGCACGGACCATACAGGCTTGCCGGTGCGCGCATCGAGCGCGATCAGCCGACCATCGATCGTGCCCACGTAGACCTTGCCTTCATAGACGGCGGCGCCGCGGTTGTTCACGTCGCAGCAGGTGGGGACGCCCGCCGGCCCAGGCACTTTCGGATCGAAGAACCACAGCTGCCGACCACTGCGCGCATCGAGCGCGTACACCTTGCTCCACGCCGTCGTCACGTAGATGACGCCATCGACGACGAGGGGAGTGGATTCCTGCGCGCGCGTGGTGTCGAAGTCGAAGGTCCACGCCGGGCGCAAGCGTCCGACGGTGGCGGTGTTGATCTGGCTCAGGCGCGAATAGCGCTGCTCGTACCAGCTGCCGCCGTAGGTGAGCCAGTCCTGAGGGTCCTCGGCCGCATGGAGGAGCCTGGAATCGTCGACTTCCGCGATGCCCCGCGGTGCTGGCCCGGCTACCGCGGCCGCGCCGCCCAGCACGAGCACGGCGGCCGCGGCGCGCAGCGCGGTGGATCTCACGGTGAGCCGAAGCTCGCGGAATCTCGGCACGAGGCGGGCCTCGGGGCGGGTTTGCACTCAGATTCCGCGAATCCTACCTCCTGTGACGCACGGCCGCGTCCAATTCGACGCCCGGCATCGACCCCTGGACGGGCCGCGACGGCTGTCCTCGGATCAGAGCGGCCAGGCGAGCGTCGCCATCACGCTGCGCTCCGGGATCGTCCAGTAGAGAGGGACGCCGCCCGGATACTGTGTGGTGCCCCCAGCCGTGTAGCCGGCCAGGGCATCGATGCGCGTGTTGTTGAGCAGGTTGCTGAAATCGAGCTTGATCGACGCACCGTGCAGCCAGCTCGGGCCTTGCGCGAAGGTGTAGCCGAGCGCGCCGTTGAGCACGTTGTAGGCACCGATCTCCTGCGCCTCCCCGACATCTCCATAGGTGCGCCCGACCCACTTGTCGATGAGCGAGGCGTACCAGCCCTCGGCGTTGAAGATGACGCCCGCGGCGAACGTGCCGTCCGGCGCATTCGGCACCCATAGACCGGTCGCCTTGTCCTTGGCGCTGTTCACCGAGCCGTTGGCGTAGACACTGAATCCGGAGCCGATGAAGTAAGTTCCCTCGACCTCGACGCCCTTGTACGTGGTGCCCCCCTGATTGAAGAACACCGTATTGGGTCCGATGGTCTCCGATGCGATCTCGTTCGCGAAATCGATGTAGTAGATATCCCCGGAGATCGACAGCCGGCGGGTCTGCCAGGTCGTGCCGGCCTGGTAGTTCCAGGTCTGCTGCGGGGCGAGATTCGTGGAGCCGGGCACCTGGTAGTTGAAGAAGTTCTCGTTCGGGGCGAGGAAGCCCTTGGCGACCTGCGCGTAGGCCGCCCAATGGTCGGTGATCGCGTAGTGCGCGAGGAAGGACGGCAGCGCCGAGGAGAAGTCGTTCTCGTACGACTGGGGCGCGCCGGACTTGACGTTCACGTCCGCATCGACCGCGCGCTCGAAGTGGTCGTAGCGCACGCCGGGGGAGAGGGTGAGCCCCGGCAGCGGCTTCCAGTCGACCTGCACGAACGGTTGCAGGGTCGTGAGCGTCTGATCAAGCAGCCGATTGCCGAGGAACGCATCGATCAGAGGATTGCCGATTCCACCCGGATCGAGCGCATCGCCGAGCGTCTCGTCGGTCTGGGCGAGGGCGCGGAAGTTGAGCTGACGGTCGAACCATAGGCCGGTCTGAATGTCGCCGAATCCGTAGTCGCCCTGGAACTTGAGCGTATCGCCCCACGATCGGTAATCGTTGGTGAGCAGCTGCCCGGGTACATCCGTCGCGCTGTAGCCCGTGCCGTCCGGCGTCGGACCGTTGGGGTCGAGGCCGTTGTGCCCGCGGTGCCAGTAGCCGTAGGTATAGACCTTGTTGTCGAGCGTCCAACCGCCGCCCAGGTTCGAGGCGACCCCGATGTACTCGAAGTCGGTGTGGATCTCATCAAAGTTGTACCCGTAATAGTCCTGGCTCGTCGGATCGGCCACCAGGCCGTAGGTCGGCCCGTACTGCGCGATCTGCGCCGCCGTCGCGCCCACGCCGACGAACTGGTGTAGTTGGTTGACCATCGCGACCAGCGTGATCGCCGTACTGCCCTCGATGGGAAACTCGAACTTGGTGAACAGATTCTTGCGGTCCTGCCCCATGTTGGTGAGCTCGCCGTCGCTCGAGAGGCTCTCCGCATCGATGAAGCCGGCGCCGCCGCCGAGCTTGTCCATCCGCCCGGTGTCGAACTCGCTCCCGATCACTTGGGTATTGAAGCTCCCGAAGCTCACGTAGGGCGTGATGGTGGTATCCGGAAGCGGAACCTTCGAGACGTTCGATACGGTGCCGCCGAAGGTCGCATTGCCGATCGTCGCCGCGGTGCCCGGTCCACGGTCGACCGAGACGCCGCCCAGATCGTTGTCCATGAAGTACGAGGTGGAGTGGTGCGTGAAATCGTTCGAGTCGTTCCACGGAATCCCATCGAAGGTCACGTTGTAGAACCCGTCGACGAATCCCCGGATGCTGAGGATCTGGTTCTCCATGAGTCCCGGGCCGTTCGGCGAAACGGACTGCACGCTCGGGGAGATCGCGATGATGTCCGGGTAGTTGCTCGAAAGCGGCATGTTGTTCTGGATGAAGTACTGACTGATATCCGAGGTGGGCTCGGTGGCATTGAGCGGGGTCAGTGTCGGGGCCTGGGTGGTCGCGGACTGGGTGTCGATCGTGGTCGCGGTGACGACCACGGTCTGCGGCACGGTCGGGCTGCTCGACGCCGGACTCTGCGCGTGTGCGAGCGGCGCGCAGAGCGCAGTCGAAAGCGCGGCGATCAAAAGCAGGTCGGTCGGTCGTAACGCACGGGCAGTAGCAGGCGACATGGGTCGGGACTCCCAGCTGTGGCGAATTCGCAATGGCGGACGCGCGTTCGTGAGCGCGCTTGAAAGCTCGCCACCGTACCGTCACAGGATTGCGGTTTTGTTGCGGATCACGCGCAGCGATCTGTTTGCATAGCGGATTCCGTCCCGCGGTCAACCGCTCGGTATCGCCATGTATCGCTGATACGATCGTGAAATGAGAGGCGCCAGCGCCGCCACCGTGACGCAAATGAGACAGCCGGTGAGGTTTGACGAGGAGCGAGCGATAGCGGACTCACGGCGCGTGCGTCGCACGGTTTTCGTGATCATCGCGGTCGCAAGCCTTGGACGGCTCGCGCTCGCCGCCTCGCTCGGACTCTCGACCGACGAGTCCTACACGATGGCGATCGCACGCCGGCTCGCGCTCAGCTACTTCGATCATCCGCCGCTCCATCTGTGGCTCGTCGGTGTCTGGGCGCGGCTGAGCGGGAGCGAGGCGGCAGCGGTGTTACGCCTCCCGTTCGTGCTGCTCTTTGCGGGCTCGACGTGGCTCATGTACCGGCTCACGGACGCGGCCTACGGCGCGCGTGCGGGGCTCTGGGCGGTGGCCGCCCTCAATCTCGCGCCGCTCGCGACCGTCGGCATCGCGAGCTGGATCCTCCCCGATGGGCCGATGGTCTTCTTCTCGCTGCTTGCGGTGGTGTTCGTCGCACGCGCACTCGCCGATCGGTCGGCGCAGACCTCTGCCGCGCTCGGCGCGTGGATCGCGGCGGGCGCGGCGGCCGGGCTCGCGCTGCTGTCGAAGTATTTGGCGATCTTTCCGGTCCTCGGAGTCGGGCTCTATCTGCTGACCTCGCGCGACCGGCGAGTGCTCGCCACGCCCGGACCGTGGCTCGCCGCGCTCACGGCCACGACATTCCTGACCCCGGTGCTCCTCTGGAACGCGCAGCACGCCTGGGTCTCATTCGCGTTCCAGGGTGGGCGGGCGCTTCCGGTCGGGTTTCGACCCGCCCGCGCGGCGCTCGATCTGGCAGGCGAGCTCGTCTACCTCCTTCCGTGGACCGCGCTCGCGCTCCTTTACGTCCTCGCCCGAGCTGCCCGACGTGGGCCCACCGAGCGGTGGGGATGGCTCTTCTTCTGCCTCGCCTGCGGCCCGATCATCTTCTTCGCCGCCGCGACGCTCTGGACGACCGTGCTGCCCCACTGGCCTGCGATTGGCTGGGTCTTCGGCTTCCCGCTCCTCGGTGCGTGGCTTGCGCAGATCGAGCGCACGCGCCCGCGGCTCGTGCGCGGTTGCACGATCGGCACCGCCGGCGTGCTTGCGCTCGTGATCACGGTGGCCGGGACGCAGGCTGCGACCGGCTGGCTCGATCCCCTCTATCCGCGCCTCGCCCACAACGATCCGACGGTCGATCTCGTCGACTGGCGGACGCTGCGCGCGCAGCTCGCTGCGCGAAACCTGCTCGGACCGGGAGCGCTCATCGGCGCGGTGAGCTGGATCGACGCGGGCAAGATCGACTACGCGCTCGGCGGGAGCGTGCCGGTGCTGTGCCTGTCGCAGGACCCGCGGGGCTTCGCGTATCTGCGTGACCTCGGGAAATTCGCGGGGCGGCGCGTGCTCGTCATTGCGAATGCACGCCGGGTGAATTGGCGCACGCTCGCCGCTCCGTACTTCCGGAGGATCGAGCCTGTGGGCGAGATCGAAGTGCGGCGCGGTGCGCGGCCGGTCGTGAGGCTCCAGCTCGCGCAGGGTATCGGATTGACACCCCTCGCGCGCTCGCGGGGGTCACCTCAACCGTGATGCTCGTCGGCGCACTCGGCGTGATCGACCTGGATCGTCGAGTGGCTGATCCCGAAGCGCTCCTCGAGGCGGCGGTTGATCGCCGGAACGACGCGGTCGATCTCTGCGCCCGGCGCGCAGCGCACGTGCAGCGTGATGAACTGCTCCGACTCCGTGAGCGACCACGCGTGGACGTGGTGCACGTCGCAAACGGCCGGCAGGGCCGCGAGCAGATCCTCGCGGACGGTGGTCACATCGATGCCGACGGGTGTGCCCTCGAGCAGGATGTGTCCCGAGGAGCGCACGATCTGCAGCGCGCTGCGCAGGATCAGCGCCGAGACCGCGAGCGAGAGCAGGGGATCGACGCGCGACCAGCCGGTATAGAGAATGACTGCGGCCGCAACGACGGTCATCCCGAAGCCGAGCATGTCCCCGAGCACGTGCAACCAGGCGCTGCGCACATTGAGGCTGCCGTGGCGTCCGCCGCTCAGGATGAGGAAGGCGACGGCATTGGCGAGCAGCCCGGCGAGGGCGACCGCGAGCATCGGTGCGCCGAGAACCTGCCGCGGGGCGGCGATGCGCCAGGCCGCCTCGTACGCGATCCACGCGCTCACGACGAGGAGCGCGCACCCGTTGGCGAAGGCTACCAGCACCTCGAGCCGCCGGTAGCCGTAGGAGCGCAGCGGATCGGCCGGCCGGCGCCCGATGCGCAGCGCCGCCCAGCTCATCCCGAGCGCCACGGCGTCGGAGAGCATGTGTCCTGCATCGGCGAGCAGCGCAAGAGAGTGTGAAATGACGCCGCCTGCGACCTGCAGCGCAAGAAATACCACGATGATCGAGCAGGCCCAGGCGACACGCCGCTCGTCGGCGCCCGCCGCATGAGTGTGCGCATGACCGTGCGGATGCGTGGGGTGCTCCTCGTGCGCGTCGTCATGCTGGTGCTCGTGCTCGTGCTCGTGCCCATGCCCATGCCCATGCCCGTGCTCGTGCTCGTGCTCGGGCACGGGGATGGGGTGCTGCTCGCGATCGAAGGGGCGTGACATGGTCCCCATCATACGTGCGGAATCATCCACGGCACGAGGTACTGCTGCACCAGAACCAGGAGCCCGAGGAGGACGGTGAGCACGATGCTGTGCTTGAAAGTGCGCGCGAGCACCGCGCCCTCCTGGCCGTGGAGCGACGTGACGGCGGCGCCGGTGGCGATGTTCTGCGGCGAAATCATCTTCCCCATGACTCCTCCGGAGGAGTTGGTGGCGGCGATGAGCACGGGGTTGAGGTGCAGCTGGTGGGCGGCGACAACCTGCAGATTGCCGAACAGGGCATTGCCGGAGGTATCGCTACCGGAGAGAAACACCGCCACCCAGCCGAGGAACGCGGATAGCAGCGGGAAGAGGAGTCCCGCGGAGGCGACACCGAAGCCGAGCGTATAGGTGAGCCCGGAATAATTCATCAGATACGCAAGTCCCACGATGAGCCCGACGGTGAGCGTCGGCAGCAGGCTCTGTGCGGCCGTGAGCGCGATCGCGCGCCGCAGGTCCGCGCGCCGACAGCGCACGAATGCCGCGGTCGCGAGGGCCGCGAGCAAGATCGCAGTGCCCGTCGCAAGCGGCTGAAAGTCCCACACCGCGGAGTAGCGCGTGCCATACAGGGTGATGAACACGGCATCGTGCAGGTGCGGCCATGGAATTTTCCGCTCGGCGAGTCGCGGCACGTTGAGGGTGGTCCAGACAATGACGACCGCGCTCACCATGAGCCAGGGTACCCAAGCCTGCCAGCTCGAGACGGGGCGGCTCGACGGTGGCGAGCGCAAGCGGAGTGAAATCGCGAACGCCGGGTCGGGCAAAGGGCGCCAGTGGCGGAGGAACGCGAGCGTTGCGCCGAGCGCGCCCAACGAGGCGAGCACGTCCGTCAGGGCGTAGCTCACGGCGTTCGACACGACAAACTGGATGAGCGCGAAGCTGCCGCCCGCGACAGCGAGCACCGGCCAGAGTGCCGCGATCGAGCGCCGACCTGCGTACAGTCCGCTCACGTAAAAGGGCAGCAGAACCGAGATGAACGGCAGCTGCCGACCGACCATCGCGCCGAGGACCGTGTCGGGGAGGTGCGTGACCGCGCCGAGTGTGGTGATCGGGACCCCGAGTGCACCGAAGGCGACGGGCGCAGTGTTGAAGATGAGCGTGAAGGTGAGCGCATCGCGCGCCTCGAAGCCGAGCAGAATCAGCAGCGCGCTCGTGATCGCGACCGGCGTACCGAATCCCGAGATGCCCTCGAGGAGCGCGCCGAAGCAGAATCCCACCACAACGAGCACGATGCGGCTGTCGTCGGGCAGGTTGGCGAGCATCCAGTCGCGAAACGCATCGAAGCGCCCGGATACCACCGTGATGTTGTAGAGCAGCAGGGCATTGACGACGATCCACATCACCGGCCAGAGCGCAAAGACGAAGCCCGCCACGAACGCGCTCGCGGCGAGGCCCACGGGAAAGCGCCACAACACGACGGCGACGCCCAACCCGACGACCACGCCGCCGAGCGAGGCAACCCATGCCGGGCGCCGCAGCACGCCGAGCACCACGAGCACCGTCGCGATCGGGAGCGCCGCAACCACGAACGATAGCGGGAGACTGCCGGCGACCGGCGTCAGGAGTTGATGAAACACCGGCGAAGCGCTCTCATGGGCAGCCGCGGGCTCCGTGCACCCCGGGACCCGGACGTGCGTTGTAGTATGGTATTTGAGCGCACGAGGTGACCGCCATGAGACACTTGAGCTCTTCCCGCGCCGTCCTGCCGCTCGGCCTCGTACTCGCGGTGGGCGCCGGCCTCACCGCGGCTGTGCCGTCCCCGGCACTTGCAGCGAGCGATTCGGACGCGACGCAGACGGTTTCGGCGCAGTGGGTCCGGAAGAAAATATTCTTCGTGTATCAGGGATTTACAGCCCATTACTCGTGTGAAGGATTGACTTCGGACGTGCGCCACGTGCTTGCTGAGCTCGGGGCGCGGCGGAGCGATCTCAATGTGCGCGAACTGGCCTGTACGACCGCACTCGGCGTCCCGAACGCCTTTCCCGGTGTCGAGGGGACCTTCTCGGTGCTGGAGCCGCTCTCTGCCTCGGGAGCGCCCAGCTCGGGCGCAGAGCCGGTGCCCGTTTCGGCCCACTGGGTCAAAGTGCGCTTGAAGCTCGGCACCTTCCTCAACTACGGAGGCGACTGCGAGCTCATCGATCAGATCAAGCAAAAGATCATCCCGCTCGTCACGACCCGCAACGTGAGATTCAGCGAGGAGTGTTTTCCCCATCAGCTCGCGCCGCCGGGCTCGCAGCTCGAGGCCGAGGTGTTGCTACCCGTGAGCGCGGAGCCCGCGGACCGCGCCGCCCACTGACCGGGAGCTTGAGCGTACGAGGTGATCGCCATGAGAGTCTCAGGTGCTGCCTGCTCGACCGCCCCGCTCGTGCTGGTTCTCGGGGTGTGCCTCGGTATCGCCGCGGTGGGCCCGCGGCCGGCGCGCGCGGCGAGTGAGGGGAGTGAGGCGGGTGCGACGGAAGCCGTTCCGGCTCACTGGGTTCAGAAGAAGATCAACTTCGTGTATCAGGGATTCACGACCCATTATTCGTGTGAGGGGCTCGCCTCCGACGTGCGCCACGTCCTGCGCGAGCTCGGGGCGCGGGCGAGCGATTTGCGGGTCCACGAGATGGCGTGCACGTCGGGGCTCGGTGTCCCGACCCCGTTTCCGGGTGTCGTCGGTACGTTCTCGGTGCTCGTGCCCCTGTCGAGCGCGCAAGCGCCGGGCTCCGGCGCCGGACTGGCACCGGTTCCCGCCCATTGGGTCAAGGTCCACGTGCGGCTCAACAGCTCCGACGGCTACGGCGGCCAGTGCGAGCTGATCGATCAGATCAAGGAGCGGATCATTCCGCTCGTCACGTCGCGCAACGTGAAGTTCAACGAGCAATGCATCCCTCACGAGCTCGTGCCCCCGGGTTCGCAGCTCGAGGTCGAGGTGCTGGTGCCGGTAGGCGCAAAGGCCGTGGAGCGAGCCCGGAACTAGGCCGGCACGTCAGGGCGCGCCGCCGCGCGGCACGCGCACGACCACGGTGCCGGCGATCTTGTCGTGCCATGCCTGGTGCTCGGGATCGAGCGCGATCCAGACGAACCCGAGGCCGACGATCGCGAGGGAGAGGAAGCAGGCGAGCGCGCGCACCACCGCGGTTGACCAGTCGATGGGCCGACCGTCCATGCGCGCAACCTTCAGGTCACAGATGATGCCGCCGACGGTCGTGCCGCGCAGCTTCCACATCACCGCTCCGTAGGCGGCGAGGAAGATCAGCTCGGAGCGGAATTCTCCGCGCAGCAGGCTCAGAACGAAGCCCACCAGGGTCACATCGAGCACGAGCGCGCACATGCGGATCCAGAATCCGGCGCGAGGCAGCGCGGTGAGGTTGAGCGCCGCGGGGGTGCCGGCTGGCGGTCCCTGCGGCTGAGCGGCAGCCGCAGCGCCCTCGCCCGCGTTCTCGGTCGATGCGGCCCCCGCTGTGGCGGCGGCGGCAGGTCCGCTCGGCTGTCCCGACGCGGCCGCGGATGCGGCAGCCGCCGAGGCCGCCCACGGTGCACCGGCCCCGGCAGGCGCCGCGCCTGCGGGCGCGGGGTGCGCGCGCGCGGCGCGCGCGCTCAATACGAGTGTGTAGACGACCGCGCCGAAGCCGATCACGCCGATGAGTGCGTACACGAGAAATCCCAGCAATGGCACCATGTAGAGCGCGAGCACGATGAGCCCTCCGCAAAGCACGTCGGCCACGGGATGCGCCGTGAAACTCGTGCTCACCACGTTACGGCAGCGCTTGCCGATCCAGCCGAGCGCCACCACCCGTCCGAAAATTCCGAGGCACAGCAGCCCCGCCCACAGCACCGGCATGACCGCGATACCGACGACCGAGACCAGCAGCACGAGGAAGGCGAGCGGTGTCAGCATTGCGGCGATGATCGCCGCGAGAACCGATTGTCCCGTTTGTTCCTCGAGCGTGGCGACGCAGCGGCGGACGCCGTCATGGAACAGCGCCGCGAGCAGCAGATACAGCCCGAGCGTCGCGAGCGCGATGCCCCACACCCAGCCCAGGGACAAATCCGGCGCGAGCGGCCGGCCGTAGAGCAGACACTCGCGCACCCACGCATGCAACTGCGGAAGCCCACCGATGACCCCGGGGAGCAGCCGCACGGTGCCGCCGTGCAGGATCGCCGTGGGGCTGCGCGAGAGGGTGCCGAGCAGCTCGACGATCTGACCGTCGACTTGCGCCTGCGGTCCGAGGGTCACGTTGCCCCACACCGCGACCACGTTGCCGCTCACCTTGCTGTTGACGTAGACGTCCCCGAGCACCACCACGGTGTTGCCGCTCACCGAGCCCGTCACATCGGCGTCGCCCAGCACCGCCACCACCGCGTCGGACACCTCGCCCGCGACTCTTGCCGAGCCGAGGATTGCGACGACATCGTCGGCCCGCTCGTCCTGGGCGAGCACCGCGTCGTGGCCGATCGAGACGATGGTGCGCCCATCCTGGGGCCCGAAGTCCGATGAGTCCTCGGCGTGCGCGCCGTGCGTGCCCGCAGCGAGCGCGGCGAGCAGCCCCAGAGTAGCGATGAGACGGAACGATGCGCGCGCGCTCACGAGCCTCTCCGCTGCATGCGCACCGGCGTCGCGTAGAGCGCGAGGTAACCCAGCGCGAGCAGGCCGAAGAGCGCGGCGTAGAGCGCCGCTCCCGCGAGGACGCCCCCGTAGAGCCACTCGCGCGGAATCGCGGCGAGCAGGCGCACGCCGAGCTCCCCGATCGCGAGGAAAGCCTGTCCGGCGTCGCGCGGGATCGCGAGGAGCGCGTTCACGTGCGCCAGCGCCTGCCCGGGAACGCCGGCGCGCGACAGATGCGCGAGCGCCCACCAGAGCAACGCGACGCCACCCACCGCACCCGCGAGAAAGAGCGCGCGCGGGCCTGCCGGCCACGCCGCGAAGCCGCGCTGCCACCAGGGCCGCAGCGCGCGCCGCTCGAGCGCCGCGAGCAGCCGCGGCTCGAGGCTCACGGGCGCTCGCTCGAGCGGCCGCTCGCCCAGGGCGCGACCGATGAGCCGCTCGAGCTCGGCGGCGCGCGCGCTCGGCCGGCTCATCGTGTCTCTCCGGCGTCGGCGGCGGCCGATGAATCGAGACCGCGCTCGGCAAGGCGCTTCGCGAGCGCGACGCGCCCGCGCAGGATGTCGGTCTTCACCTTCGCGAGCGAGCTCTCGAGGCGCTCGGCGATCTGCTGGTAGCTCATCTCTTCGTAGTGGTAGAGCACGAGGGGGATGCGCTGGTGCGCGGGCAGCTCCGCGAGCGCCGCGCGCACGAGCGCGCCGCGCTGCTCGGCGTCGAGCTCGGCGAAGTGCGCATCGAGTGCGGCGAGCGCCGGATGGAGCTCCTCGTCGCGGGAATCCGTGCGGAGGAGCTCGGAGAACAGCCGCCAGCGCTTTCGATAGCGCTGCAGATGATTGAGCGTGAGATTCGTCGTGACGGTCTTGAGCCAGCCTCCCGCGGTCGCGCTCGTCCGCAGCATCGCGAAGCTCTCGAACGCACGCAGGAACACCTCCTGAGCGATGTCCTCGGCTTGCGCGTCGTTCGCGGTGAGCCGCGCCGCGGTCGAGTACACCATGTCCTGGTAGGCGCGCATAAACGCTGTGAATTCCTCCGAAACGATTCGTCTCGAGCTTGCCGGTCGCACGTGCGTGTCATCTTTGCAGGTAGAACACGGCACTCCGCGAAAAGTTGCAACCGCGGGGCGAGCGACGCAGCGGCCGGTCGAGTCGGTCCGGCGGGGCGAGGGGCGCGGGGCGCCGCCCCCGCGCGGCCGGTTCGCCCGATCAGGGCCCGACCGCGAGGATGATCTTGCCGCGGGTGTGGCCCGCGCGGCCGAGCGCCCAGGCGCGTGCGCCCTCACGCAGCGGAAAGATGCGCTCGATGCTCACCTGGTAGCGGCCCGCATCGATGAGGCGGGCGATCTGTTCGAGGAACGGCCCGGCCGGGCGATCCCCGCTCGATCCGGGCATGGCGCAGACAATGTGCGCGGCCGCGCAGCGCTCGGCGGGCATCGCGCCCACGATCGAGACCAGCACGCCGCCCGGCTTGAGCGTCCCCATCGCTTCGATGCCGACATCGCGGTTGGCGGTGTCGAGCACGATGTCGACGTTGGACACTTTCTGCTCGAACGGCCCGACGGTGTAATCGATCGGCTCATCGACGCCGAGTGAGCGCAGGAACGGCAGGTTCGCGGTGGAGGCGGTGGCGATCACGTAGGCGCCGCGCGCCTTGGCAATCTGCACCGCCGCCGAGCCGACTCCACCGGCGCCACCTTCGATGAGCACGCGCTGTCCGCGCCTCAGATGCGCGACAGTGACGAGCGAGCGCCACGCCGTCACCGCGGCCACCGGGATGCCGGCGGCAGCGGCGAAGCTGATCGAGCGCGGCCGGCGCACGATGTTTCCGGCCGCGGCGATCGTATAGGGGGCGTACGAGCCGTGCGGAGGGCGCACCAGCGCGATGACCGCTTCGCCGAGCTTCCAGCCGCTCACTCCCGGCCCAAGCGCATCGATGGTCCCGGCCGCATCGAGGCCGAGGATGACCGGTCCGCCGCTCGCGCCCGCGAGCCGCGCGGCGAGCTTCCAGTCGGCCGGATTGACGCCCGCGGCGCGCACGTGGATTCGCACCTCGCCCGCGCCCGGCTCCGGGATCGCAACGGGTCGCATCACGAGCGTGCCGTCGCCCGCGAGCACGAGTGCGCGCATGTTTGCGGCGCAGGCGGCGGGCGGGGCGAGGACGAGCAGAGCAAGGAGCAGGGAATGCCGCGGGGTCGCAGGGGTCATGGTGGCTCCGATTCGACTGCGCGAGCGGGCGCCGCGCTGCGCGCAAGAGTAGCGCAGAACGGGCGCCTGCCTCGACTGCGGCGGCGCGCCGGACGTTCTATCTGAGTCCGGCCATCTCGGTCGCGAACAGCAGCGCCATCGCGCCGCCGCGCGGATCCGGGCCGAGGATCGCCGCACGATGCATGTAATCCTCGAGCGTCGTTGCGCGCGCGGTCGACTCGCACACATCGATCAGCTGCCCGTCGCTCGAGGTGCGCGCGAGAATGCCCTGCCAGGCGCGCTCGACCGCCGCGGCATACGGGCGCTTGGGCAGCCACCCGCGCATCACCCCACGGCGCATCGCGAAGCCGATCATGGCCGTCGCCGAGTATTCGGGATACGCGCCGGGAACATCGATCACGTTGCGCCACATGCCATCGGGGCCCTGGTAGCGCACGAGCTTCGCCATCAGGTGCCGATACGCCGCGAGCAGCATCGGGTAGGCCGGATGGTTGCGCGGGAAGTCGCTCAACGTGAGGGCGAAACCGAGCGCCGGGAACGCGTTGCCGCGACCCCAGGCGACATCGGTGCCCGGGTGATGGCGGTACAGCCCATCGGGCCGCAGCACGAGCTTCTGCATGTAGGCGACGTGGCGCGCAGCCATGTCGAAGTAGCGACGCTCTCCGGTGAGCGCGCCGGCCTGCGCGAGGATCGCCGTGCCCATGAACAGGGCGTCGCTGAAACCGCCGTTGTACGGCATGACCTCGCGCGGCCGTCCGTCGGCATCGAAGCCGAATGCCGCCGCGGCGCGCACGCGCGCGAGATAGCGCGGGTCGCCGGTGCGTCGCGCGAGCTCGCCGAAGATGAGATGCCCGGCAAAGACGAGCGAGCTCGGATGCGCGAGGCTGTCCCGGGATCCGTTCACGTACGGCTCGGCGAGCGCGCGCACCTGGGCGAGATGTCCGAGGCGCAGCTGCCCGATGAGCGCAATCGCATCGATGTAGATCGGCTGACGGAAGTCGCGCCCGTAATAGCGGGCGAGCTCCTGAGCGAGTTCGAGCGCCGCGCGCGCGCGCCGCCGATCGATCTCACGGTGGGCCGGGGAGTGAGGAATTTCCCCGGGCGTGAGGGCGCGCAGCGTCTCGAGGGAGGAGACATCGCGCGCGGGCACGGAGCCGATCTGCGCCACCGCATGGCTCGAGAGGGCGGTTGCGAGGCCCGCGGCGTCGGGTCCGATGATCAGCACCTGGTCGGGCGCCTGCACCCCGATCCAGCGCCACAGCGCGTGCGATTCCGGACGGTCGCGAAACGCAACTCCGCTCGGAGGGAACTCGAGAGCTGCGGCATCGGGGTTCGCAAGCGCAATCGCGAGCAGGCGGAATGCGCGCCGCCGGGCGGGCGTGCGCTCAACGCGGCGCACCGCGCGCTCGACCGCCGCGACGCTCGCATCGTTTCCGCCGAGGCCCCCGATGAGGAGCACGGTGGCGCTCGCTGCCGGGCCGCCGGGCACTTCCACGGCCCGGATCAGCGCTTCGCGGCCGCTCAAACCCACATCGAGCGGCTGCGCCGCAGCGAGCGGTGCGCTCACTGCGAACCCGAGCAGCAGCGAGGCTAGGGCGCCGAGGGCGCTCCCCGGAGGAACTCGCGCCGACCGTCGCGAGCGAAGTGTGGGTGGTCGGGGGGCGCGTGGTCGGCTGATCAATGCGCTTGCGGCACGTTGATGGGACCGCCGCGCCGGCGCGTGGGGTCCTGCAGCACCCGGCCGTTCGGCAGCGTCACCGACACGAACAGGCCGCCTTTCGCTCCGTCACGCAGCGGATTGATGACGACGGTGACCTTGTCGCCCGGCTGCATGATGTTCGACCTCCATCCCTGGCGCCGCAGATTGTTCGGGCTGTTGAGCTCGACTTTCCACAGCTCGGTGGTGCCCTGCGCATTCGGCACGTAGATGTCGATGAAGGCGTGCGGATTGGTCCACTGGAAATCGCGCACCGTGCCCTTGAGCGGCACCAGTCGCGTCTGATCGAACATCGCGAAGGAGTGATGGGCATTCGCAGTGAAGCCCAAGGCAAGCGCAACGGCGGCGAAACATCCCGCCCAACCCATTCTCATCGTCTCACTCCGGCTGCTCGTTCAGGCCGTGGTGTACGGGGTCCGCGATGACATGTCAAGGAGACTGCGGTCGTGCCGCCACGCTATCCGGCAAGATCTTTTCGATTCGACTTATAATCTCACGTAACTCGCTCGAGTGTACATCTCGCGGCGAGCTGCAACTCGAGGAGGATTGATGAACCGCCGCCACCTGCTATCCGCCGCATTGCTCGGCGCGCTGTGCGTTGGTGCCGCGCTCAGCGCGTCCGCCGACGATTCCTCCGATCGCGCGTACCCGGCCGCCTTCCCGAAGGGCCACTACGGGGCACTCAACGGGCTGCCCGACTGGGGTGGAGTGTGGTTCCTCAATCTGCCGGCGCAGGGCGCACGGCCGATCCGCCCGAGCCCCAAGGGCAAGTACCTGAAGGAATACCAGGCCTGGCAGCACGAGGTGCAGACCCATCACGGCGAGGTTCCGCACCACGGCTCCTACTGCACCCCTCCGGGCATGCCGGGCATCATGGGCGTCTTTCAGTATCCGATCGAGTTTCTCTTCACGCCGGGGCGCGTGACGGTCCATCACGAGGCGTGGATGCAGTGGCGCAACATCTGGACCGACGGTCGCAAGCACCCCGACGCCGAGGATCTCGACCCAACGTTCTACGGTGACTCGATCGGTCACTGGGAGGGCGGGACACTCGTCGTCGATACGATCGGCGTCAAGACGGCCACGGCGCTCAGCATGGGGATGGAGCACAGCGACAAGATGCACATCGTCGAGCGCATTCATCTCGCGCCGAACGACCCGAATACGCTGCTCGATGAGATGACGGTCGAGGATCCGATTGCGCTCGAGAAGCCGTGGCACACCACCTACAGCTACCGTCGCTCGCGCGACATGAACCTGCTCGAGTTCATCTGCGCCGAAAACGACCGCAATCCGGTCGACGCCGCGGGTGACACCGAGTTCAAGTGAATGCGGTGGATTTGAGAGCCGGGGGGCGAATGCGTGCATTGATCTGGGTCGGTCTCGGTGCCCTCGCGGTCACCGGCGGGACGCTCGCGGCCGACCGCGATGCGGCGAGCAGGGAGAGTTCTGCAGCTGCCGCGCGGCCGATCGTGAGCTCTCCGGCGTTCACATCGAGCGCGCTCATGGCCGCTCCGGCGCACGCATGGATCACCAACGGCGGTGATCTCTACAATCAGCGCTATTCGCCGCTCACGCTCCTCAACCGCGGCAACGTCGCCGGCTTGAAGGCGCTGTGGCGCACGGGGATGGGCAGCGGGGCGAGTCCCGGCAACTCCGGCCAAACCCAGATCCTCGAATACGACGGCACGATCTACGTCTCGAACGGCGCCGATGACGTGCTCGCGGTGGACGTGCTCACCGGCAGGATCCGCTGGGCGTACCGCGCGCACATCGATCCCCACGCCGGCAATCCGATCGGCCGCTCGAACCGCGGGGTCGCGATGGGCGCCGGTCGAATCTATCTCGGTCAGCTCGACGGCAGGATCGTCGCGCTCGATCAGCGCACGGGCAAGGTCCTCTGGTCGGTGCAGGGGGCGCGCTGGCAGGACGGGTTCAGCATTACCGCCGCGCCGCTCTATTACGACGGCATGGTCATCATGGGCTTCAGCGGTGGCGAGATGGGCACGCGCGGGCGCGTGCGCGCGTTCGATGCGCGCACCGGCAAGGCGCTCTGGACGTTCTACACGGTGCCGGCGCCGGGGGAGTTCGGCTCCGGCACCTGGCCTGCGGACTCCGATGCCTGGAAGCACGGCGGGGCGGCCGTCTGGCAGACCCCCGCGCTCGATCCCGAGCTCGGGCTCCTCTATTTCTCCACCGGCAACCCCGGTCCGAATCTCAACGGGAGCGTGCGTCCCGGCGACAATCTCTTCACCGTCTCGATCGTCGCGATCGATGCGAAGACCGGCAAGTACCGCTGGCACTTCCAGCAGATCCATCACGACATCTGGGACTACGATTCGCCGAATCCCGTGGTGCTGTTCGATGCGCCGATCGGCGGCCGGATGCGCAAGGGCTTGGTCGAGGTGTCGAAGACCGGCTGGGCATACATCCTCGATCGCGTGACGGGTAAGCCGCTCATCGGCATCGAGGAGCGGCCGGTGCCGCAGGAGCCGCATCAGGCGACGGCGGCCACCCAGCCCTATCCGGTGGGCGATGCCATCGTGCCGCAGCAGATCGACATCGTTCCGGAAGGCGCCCCGCTCATCCCCGGCACGGGAGAGATCCCGAACCACGGGCGCATCTTCACCCCCTTTTGGGCGCACGAGATCATGGTGAAGCCCGCGACGATGGGCGGCGCCAACTGGCCGCCGAGCTCCTACGATCCGACGACGCACTGGCTCTACGTTTGCGCCTCCGACCGGATCAGCACCTTCTCCGTGCACCTACCCCTCGAGCCGCCCGCGCCGGACAAGGTGTACATGGGCGGCAGCTTCGGGCAGGCCGAGGCGAACGACCGCGGCATTCTTGCCGCACTCGATGTGACGACCAACCGGCTCGTCTGGCGCCAGAGTTGGCGCGAGATCTGCTATAGCGGCTCGATCGTCACCGCGGGCGGGCTCCTGTTCGTCGGCCGCAGCGACGGGCGGCTCACCGCGCTCGACAGCTACACCGGTGCCAAGCTGTGGGAGTTCACCACCGATGCGGGCGTCAACACGACGGCGAGCACCTTCGAGTTCCACGGCAAGCAATACGTCGTCGTGCAAGCGGGCGGGGGCGTGTTCGCAAACGGCGCGCGCGGCGACGGCATCTGGATGTTTTCCCTCGATGGGAAGATTCCCTCGCTTACGCCCGCGACCGCGCGTGCTGGCGGGCGCATGGGCGCATTCGGGCGGCCCGGGGCGGGCCCCCCGCCGCTGCCGGCGATCACGCGGCCGGCGAACGTCGATGACGGGGCGCGGATCTATCGGGCGGCGTGCGTGCCGTGCCACGGGGAAAGCGGTCGCGGCGGTGAGGGCGGCGGTCCGAGCCTCGTGACCGGTCTCGATCGCGCGACGATCTTCGCCGTGGCGAGCACTGGGCGGCACAACATGCCGGCCTTTGCCTCCTCTTACTCCGGGGATGAGCTCAACGACGTGGCGAGCTTCGTGGCCGAAGTCCTGGCGAAGTCGTCCGCGAAGCACTGAGCGCGGCGAAGCTGCAGCGAGGAGGCTCGCCGGGATCCGCACCCGCCTCCCGGCGAGCGTCCTCGCGAGCGCTTCCGCGAACTCAGTGCTGCGCGGCGAGCTCGAGCACGTAACCCGTCACATCGTGCAGCTGCTCGGCGCTGAACGCCGATCCAAATGCGGGCATGTCGTTGCGGCCGCGCTCGAGCACATTCACGATCCCCTGGGAGGTGAGTACGTGCGTGAGCTTCGCGCCGCCGTGCGAGCCCCCCTGGCCGCTTTCGCCGTGGCAGACCACGCACGTGGTCGTGAAGATGAGCTTGCCCTGAGCGAGCTCCGCGGGCGTGAGCGGACCGGTCGGCACGAGCGCACCCGCTCCGCCCCGAGGTCCGCCCATGCGCGGACGCGGACCTGGATCGGCGGAGCCGGGCGGGAGCGAGGAGAGCGTACCGTCGAGTGAGAACAGCCACAGGCCGTCGCTGTGCTTACTGCCGGCGAGCGTCGTACCGCCGGCGAGCACCGCGACGTACTCTTTCCCATCGTGCGCGAACACGCTCGCCGGGGCGTTGACGCCGCCGTCGGTCTGGAACGACCACAGCCGCCGTCCCGTGAGCTCATCGAGCGCGGTGAATCGCCCATCGTTGCGGCCGACGAACACGAGACCCCCGGCGGTCGCGACCGAGCCGCTGTAGCAAGTGTCCACCCACTGCTGGCGCCACACGAGGCGGTTGGTCGTGACATCGAGGGCTTCGAAGATGCCGCGGCGGGGCGCCGCAAAGCGCTGCACCACGCTGCCGGAGTACAGCGCGCCGGGGACGACCGGATAATTGGGGTCACCACCGACCGCACCCCAGAGTGAGTCCTGCGCACAGATGAACATCCGGTGCAGCCGCGGATCGTAGGAGCTCGGCGGCCAGTTGACCGCTGCGAGCGGCTTCCAGACTGCGGGGTGCTTGGCGAAGGGGGTGAAGATCCGCCCGCCGTTCACCAGATCGAAGCCCTCGGGCGCGATGTCGATCGATTGCGGCACGAGCGCATCGCCCACTGGAAACGGCTGAGTGGGCGAGGTGTGCTGCTGGGCGAGCTGCATGACCGGCTTCTCGACGATGCCGATGAGCGGTTTGCCCGTCACCCGGTCGAGGATGTAAACCCAACCGGTCTTCGCGGCCTCCGCGATGCCCTTGCGCAGCTTTCCGTCGTAGATCGCATCGAACAGGATGACCGGGTTCGCTGAGTCATAGTCCCAGAGGTCGTGATGGACCTGCTGGAAGTGCCAGCGATACCTGCCGGTCTTCACATCGAGCGCGACGATCGAGACGCTGAAGAGGTTGTCACCGGCGCGCACCGCGCCATCGAGGACCGGCCCCGGATTCGCGGTCGAGAAGTAGATGAGGCCGAGCGCGGGATCGACCGCCGGAGTCTGCCAGATTGCAGCGCCGCCGTACTTCCACACCGCCGAGTTCTTGGGCCACGTGTCGTGTCCAAACTCACCGGGACCCGGCACGGTATAGAACGTCCAGCGCAGCGCGCCGGTGCTCGCATCGTAGGCCTTGATGCGGCCGCGCGTGCCCATGTCGCTTCCCGCGAAGCCCGTGATCACGAGACCGTCGTAGTAAAGCGGCGCGCTCGCGATGACGTAGCCCTTGCGGGGATCCTCCGCCTGCACCGACCAGACGATGCGCCCGCTGTGCTGATCGAGCGCAATCAGCCGTGCGTCGAGCTCGCCCACGAACACCTTGCCCGCTCCGATCGCAACACCGCGCCCCGGCCAGGCGCAGCAGGGTCGCGCCACCCGCGGATCGACGTTGGCCTTGAACTCCCAGAGCACCTTGCCGCTGGCGAGGTCGACCGCGAAGGCATCGCCGTCGCCCGTCATGAGGTAGATCGTGCCGTCGTAGACGATCGGCTGCGCCTGATTGCCGTCGCGCGGATTGAGACCCGAGCCGTTGAGGGAGGCACGCCAGACCGCCTTCAGCCCACCGACGTTCGCGCGGTTGATCAGATCGAGCGGCGAGAAGCGCTGATTGGCGAGGTTCCCGCCGTTGGTGTACCAGCCATCCCGCGGATAGGCGGCGAGCTGGGCGGCACTGAATGCGGGGATCGGTTCGGCGAGCGATTCGTCGGTGAAACCGGGTCGCGCCGCCGCGAGCGACGCGAGAAGCGCGGAAATCAGCATAAACGGACCGAGCCGCATCGTCACAGAAAGCGTTGACATGTCTTGTTCGCTCGCGCCGCACTTGGGCGGTCATGGAGTTGAGAAGTCAACCTTTTTGCGCAGCACGTCCCGATTGGCACTGCGTTGCGCAAAAACTACAGCATGCGGGCAGCTTGTCACGCGGCGGCGATCCGTGCAAACTGCAACAAAAGGACGCATTCGTATCGTTGCACGACGGACGAGCAACAGCGCGATTGTCGCGCGGTGCGGTTTCTGCTCGCGCAGCCAGGTCTCGTAGCGACAAGTGCCGGGCATCGAGCAGGGCAACCCGTGCGGTCTGCCCGATGCATCTCGAATTTGTCCGAATTCATGCGCGAAGATTAGCGAAAGGGGGAATCAATGAGCCACGCTTCGATGCGGCCGCGAGTCGCCGCTCAAACATCCGATCGTCGAATCAAGCCTGCCGCATTGCCCGCGGCACTCGCAGCCGCGGTCACGGCGAGCCTCGTGTGCGGCACCGCGCTCGCGCAGCAGTCGACGGCGCCGAGCGGGTCGAGCGCGACCACGGCCGCGAGCGCGCCGGCTCACCCGGCCGAGCCCGCGCAGAGCGGACCCGTGCATCTCGCACAGGCGCAGACGCCGAGCCAGAGCGCCGCGCAGTCGAGCAGCGCGCAGCCCGAGGAGGGACTGCAGGAGGTGGTGGTGACCGCGCGCTATCGCGCGGAGAATTTACAGTCAACGCCGCTCTCCATCACGCCGTTCACTGCCGAGGATCTGCAGCAGCAGCAGCTCTACAACGTCAACGACCTCGGCAACGAGATCCCGAATGCCTACTTCCGCGAGCCGACGAGCAACTACGGCCCGACGGAGACGATCGGCCTGCGCGGCTTTACGCAGGTCGATTTCAACTACTCGTTCCAGCCGACGGTCGGTTTCTATATCGACGACATGTACCAGGGCACCCTCACCGGCTCCTCCTTCGACCTGGCGGACATGCAGCGCATCGAGGTGCTGAACGGGCCGCAGGGCACGCTCTTCGGCATGAACTCGATCGGCGGGGCGATACGCCTGATCACCACCAAGCCGCAAGCCACCGACTCGGCGCAGCTCCAGGTGACCTACGGCCAGCATCACGAGATGGACTTCGTGGGCATCGGCAACGCGGTGCTGATCGATCAGCTGCTCTACATGCGGGTGGTCGCGGACTCGCGCACCGAGGATTCCATCGGCCACTTCCTCGACTTCACCTGCCAGATGAAAGCGATGGGGGTGTCCTCCTCGTACTACGGAACGCTTCCCGAGACGGTGAGTCCGCTGCAGAACACCGGCTGCGCACTCGGCGGGCTCGGCGGGTACGATCACAAGAACACGCGCGTCGAGCTGCGCTACCTGCCGACTTCCGCCCTCGAGGTGAACGCCAAGGCGTACTACAGCAAGCAGGCCGACGATCCGCCGTTGCAGGCGCTCCTCACCCCGTACGGCGGCCCGAACGACGTGCTCAACAACTTCTACAGCAACTTCGTCGTCTTTCCGAAGTTCGGGATGAACTACGCCGGCAACTGCGGCGGGGTGTCCTGCAACCCGTACTTCGTCTCCCCGAGCCCGTGGGACAACTACGCCAATTTCGGAGACGTGATGACCGGGCAGCAGTACAACCCGATCCAGACGCTGCAGGAATGGGGGTCGGAGGCCACGGTCGATTACAAGTTCTCCGATTCGCTCGCGCTCAAGTACATCTGGTCCTACCGCACATACTCGACCGACTGGGCGAACGACAGCGACCTCACCCCGTTCGGCTTAGTGCAGTCGAATTACGATCAGGGACACCGTCAGTTCACCGACGAGCTCCGGCTCACGGGCGATCTGTTCTCGAAGAAGCTCGAGTGGACGGTCGGCGGCTTCTACTACGACGCGCGCGACTACGAGTTCAACGGCACCAACTTCGATGCCTTCGCCGCGCTCGGAATCCTGCCGAATGCGTACACGCTCGAGGGCTACACCACCAACAATCAGTCGGCGTACCTGCACCTCAATTACCAGTTCACCGATCAGTGGTCGCTCTCGGGCGGTTGGCGCTACACGGACCAGTATCTGACCAACACCTACCATCAGCTGAGCCTGGAGGACACCACTTTGCTGATCACCCCCTCGCCGGTGATCAACAAGGGCAGTCGCGGGGACTGGAGCGGCTCGATCAATTTCCAGGCGACGCCGAACGCATTCCTTTACCTGGAGGCGGCGAGCGGGTTCACGCTTCCGGGATTCAACTCGCGCGTGGAGACGATCGGCCAGCTCGAGGAGACGGTGCCGGGCCAGGAGGCCGTGAACTACGAGTTCGGCTGGAAGACCGACTGGCTCGATCATCGTCTGCGCGTGAACGGGTCGGTGTTCTACGAGGACTACAAGTCCTACCTCAACCTCGAGCTCGGAACGCAGTGCACTCCATCCAACTCCCTCAACCCGGGCACCCCTATCTTTGGTCTGCCGCCCGGGGCGCCTTGCCCTGCCGGCACGCCGCTCGCGGGGCACGTCGGCGAGAGCCCGTGGTTTTTCTACAGCGGTATTCCGGCTTACATGCCGGGCGCCGAGCTCGAGGTGCAGGCAGCGCCGATCGATCGGCTGCTCGCGAACTTCAATCTCGGCTGGATCGAGTTCCACAGCAAGATCTCCGACCCCACGAATCCTGCGTACATCAATCCGTCGGTGCGCCTGCAGCCCGAGTGGAACATGAGCTCGGGCGTCCAGTACGGCATCGCACTCCCGAACAGTGCGACGCTCACGCCGCGGCTCGACTGGCGCTACCAGGGGTACATCACCAACGGTCCGGAGGCGGATTTCCAGGCCGCGTCCTATTTCCGGGTCCCCGGCTACAGCCTCTTCAATGCGTCGCTCCTGTACGCGCCGGGCAATGGGAAGTGGACCATCGCCTTACAAGCGCAGAACATGTTCAACCACTTCTACTGGGTGCAGCTCGGCGCCCCGGTCACGCTCACCTCGGGTACGGTGCCGTCCGCGGCCAATACCTATACGACACCGGAGAATGTCGGCACGCCGGGCCTGCCTCGGCAATGGAACGTGCAGTTCACGATGAATTTCTGAGCCGACAAAGCCCGCTCGCACGCTGCGGCAACAATCGAGCGCCGCACACCGGGCGCTCACGGGCCGGCGCGAACGCCGGGGCCGCCGTTGAGTTATCATCGGCGGCCCCGGGGATGCCGCAATCGGGGCGATCCGGAAGAGAGAGGTAGCGATCATGTCATCGTCGGTCGATTTTCGCGGTCATCCGCTCTTTCCCCCGGGGTTCAACAGCCCGACCCGATTCGAGGGCGACGTCTTCGACTGCGAGGTGTGGGGGCGAATCCCCGAGGACATCGAGGGCAACTTCTATCGCATGCAGTGCGACTTCGAGTATCGCCCGCCGATGAACGAGTGGATGACCGGCTTCAACGGCGATGGGCACATCAGCCGCTTCCGCTTCAAGAACGGTCACGTCGACTACAAGGGCCGCTACGTCAAGACTGCGCGCATCATGGCGGAGCGCCACGCGCGCCGGCGCCTCTTCGGCGTCTACCGCAATCCGTTCACGGACGATCCGAGCGTGCGTCACATCAACCGCTCGGCGGCCAACACGCACATGTACTGGCACGGCGGCAAGCTCTTCACGCTGAAGGAGGACTCGCTCCCGTACATCGTCGACCCGCAGACGCTCGAGACGCTCGGGGACTGGGATTTCGACGGCAAGTGGACCTCCAAGACGATGACCGCGCACCCGAAGATCGACCCGCTTACCGGGGAGATGATTGCGTACGGCTACGAGGCGAAGGGCATCCTCACCAAGGACATCGCGGTCTACATCGTGAGCCCCGAGGGTCGCATCACGCGCCAATGGTGGCTCACCTCGCCCTACTTGGGCATCATCCACGACATCGCGATCTCGCAGAAGCACATCCTCATTCCCGTGATCGCGCGCACCACGAGTCTCGAGCGCCTGAAGAAAGGCCTGCCGATGTGGGAGTGGGACGGAAGCCTGCCCACGATGGTGGGCGTGCTGCCGCGCGACGGCGAGGCGAAGGATGTGCGCTGGTACAAGGGACCCTCGCGCAACACGCTGCACTTCCTCAACGCAACGGACCGCGGCAGCAAGGTGACGATGGAGCTGCCGACCTCGAGCGGCGAGCGCGACCCCTCGCAGATCCGGCGCTGGACGTTCGATCTCAACGGCACGCCCGATACGTTCGAGGAGGAGGTCGTCTCGACGACCTCGGGGTTCCTGCCGCGCATGGACGACCGGTTTCTCTCGCTCGATTATCGCTACGGATTCTTGAGCAGCCACGATCCGAGCGTGCAGCCGGATGTGCAGCGCGCGCCCGCGATGGCGCGCATGGGCCGCTTCGCCATGAACGTGCTGCAGCGCCTCGATGTGCGCACCGGGGAGATCAAGCAGTGCCCGGTCGAGCCCGTGCTCGGACTGCAGGAAGCGATGTTCGTGCCGCGCCGCAACGCCCAGGGCGAGGGCGACGGCTATGTGATGTGCGTGGGGAGCAACTACGAATCGACCTCCTCGGATCTGCTCATCGTCGATGCGCAGCGCATGGAGGAGGGCGTGCTCGCGACGATCAAGCTGCCCTTCCGGCTGCGCAGCGGCACCCACACCAACTGGTATCCGCAGGCCGTTCTGCCTCCGGTGCGGGATGAATTCGCATGAGCAATCGCCGCGCGTTCCTCAATGGGGCCGGCGCCGTCGGGGCGCTCGCCTTCGCAACGGCCGGCTTGCCGCGAGCGCTCGCGCGCGCCTCAGCGGATCACGACCAAGCGCGCGCGGTGCCCCGCTCGAGCCCCATGCATTCGGCTGACGCCGATCCCTGGGACGTGGACGACATCTGCGGCCCCACCCCGCGCTATGCGCTCGCGACTCCGCACGCGCCGGTGCGCACCTCACCGGTCCTGTGGGAGCACGTCGATCCGATCGATCGGATGCTCGTCATCTAATCCGCCCACGGCGCACTCAGGCGCTCATTCATCTCGGGCGAGCGAAGGGGGATTCATGCGACACAGGCTCGCGACGGCAGCGCTCATCGCGATCGTTGCGGCCGCCGGCCTGCCGAGCGCCACGCGCGCCGGTGCGGGTGGCGCGGTCGGATTGAAAACGCGGCTCGATCGGCTCGAGGCCGAGGTCACCGCGGGCGAGGACGTGCTCGCGATCGAGAAGCTGCAGCGCGCGTATGGATACTACGTCGACAAGGGCATGTGGGAGGACGTTGCCCAGCTCTTCACGCAGGATGCGGTCGCGAACTATCCGGCCGGCGTCTTCATCGGCTGGAAGAGCATCCGCGAGCATCTCTACATGAACGTCGGTGGGAAGAAGATGGGCGAGCTCGGCTTGGGCGACGGGCGGCTCTACGACCACATGAACATTCAGCCGGTCGTTCATCTCGATCCGGGTGGCAAGACAGCACGCGGGCGCTGGCGTGCGTTCGCCATGTTCGGCAACTTCGGCGGTGGTGCCGTGTGGGCGGAGGGTGTCTACGAGATCGGCTACGCGAAAGTCGACGGTGTGTGGAAGATCCGCAAGCTCGACTACTACGACGGCTTCGGCGCCCCGTATCAAACGGGCTGGGCGGCGCCGGCCGCACCGCGCGGGGTTGGCGGGCGCGGCACTGCCGGACCGGGCGGCGCACCGCTCGCAGCCGTGCGTCGCGCATTCCGCCATCTCGCGCATCCGCCCGATCGGCCGCGCGTGTCCTGCGGCGGGTTTCCGAAGGCGTGCCTCGCACCGTTCGACTACTCGAATCCGGGCACGACGGCCGCGGGGGCCGCAGTCTGGAGCGTCTCTGCTCGGGACGTGGCGGCCGTTGCCGCGCGCCACCGCGGTGATGAGAATCTTGGGCGGCGCGCCGCCCAACTCGCGCACCGGGCCGAGCTCCTGAGTGATGCGCAGCAGATCGAGAATCTGCAGCGCATCTACGGCTACTACCTCGATCGAGCGGACTGGGACCAGGTCGCCGACCTCTTTGCGGAGGACGGCACGATCGAGCTCGCGCAGCGCGGGGTCTACGTCGGCAAGGCTCGCATCCGCGAGTTTCTCGGTCTGCTCGGACACCACGGCCTCGTCTACGGCTGGCTGAACGATCACATCCAGCTGCAGCCGATCGTCGATGTGTCCGCGGACGGCCTGCATGCCCGCTCGCGCAGCCGCGAGCTCGACATGACGGGCGTGTACCAGACGTGGGGGAAGTGGAGCGAAGGGACCTACGAGAATACGTACGTGAAGCGAAACGGCGTGTGGAAGATCGCTTCGCTTCACTATTACCCGACGTTCATCACCGACTACGACAAGGGTTGGGCGAAGGATGCCGAGCCCGCACCGGCTGCGAGCGAGGCACTCCCGCCGGATCGTCCGCCGAGCGAGGTCTACCAGATCTATCCGAAGGCGTTCGTGCCGCCGTTCCATTATCGCAATCCCGCAACCGGCGAGCCGCCGCACTACCCGCCGGTCGGTGCGCCGAGCAGCGCGGCTGCTGCGGCGATGCTCGCGCCGCTCGGGCGGCCTTGGAGTGCACCGCGGGTGAGGAGCGCCGCGGCGCTCGTCGCTGCCGCCGAGCGCACCATCGAGCGCGTGAAGGACTACGACGAGATCGAGAATCTCGAGAGCGCCTACGGTTACTATCTCGATAAGGATCTGTGGAACGGCCTCGCCGATCTGTTCTCCGCGGACGGCACGATGGAGCTCGCGCAACGCGGGGTCTACGAGACCCGCGAGCACATCCGCACGTTCCTATTCAAAGTGCTCGGGCGCGGCCACGAGGGTCCCGTCGCGGGCATGCTGGGCAACCACATGCAGCTGCAGCCGGTGATCGACGTGGCCCCCGATGGCTTGAGCGCCAAGATCCGCATCCGCATGTTCCAGCAGATGGCCTTCGGCTCGCGCGCCTCGGTGGGCGCTGCGATCTACGAGAACGTCGCCATCAAACAGGACGGCATCTGGAGACTGCAGACCGACCACACCTACAACACGCTCGGGGCGAGCTACGAGGGCGGATGGGTGCGCGGTGCGCACCCGGGCGTGCCGGGCGAGAGCAAGGAGTACCCTCCCGATGCCCCGCCGACCGGCAAGGTCGCGATGTTTCCCGTCGTCTACGACATTCCCTTCCACTACGCCAATCCCGTCACGGGCCGCACGGCCGTGCCACTCATCGGAGCGAGCGGGGAGGCCCCGGTGACCGCCGCCGCGGACCCGCCGGCCTCGCAAGCCCCCGCACTCCGTGCGCCGTCCGGCATGGCGCCGAACATCGCGAGTGCGCTCAGGGAGATGGGCGCGCGCATCGACCCACGCACGGCGCAGCTCTATGCGCCGCTCTTTCCGCACGAGCCGTATCCAAACGTCGCGCTCACGCGCGATGTGCACTACGGACCGCACGAGCGCAATGTCCTCGACATCTTCACCGCGCCCGCGAAGGGCCACGCGGAGCCGGTGCTGGTGTTCATCCACGGCGGCGGCTTCAGCCGCGGCTCGAAGCACACCGCCGGCACGCCCTTCTACGACAACATCGGCCTGTGGGCGGCGGCGCACGGGCTCGTGGGCGTGACGATGAACTATCGCCTTGCCCCGCAGTTTCAGTTTCCCTCCGGCATCGAGGACGTGACGGCGGCCGTGCGCTTCCTGCACCGACACATCGCCGCCTACGGCGGCGATCCGCACGAGATCTTCCTGTGGGGGCACTCGGCCGGTGCGGCGCATGTGGCCGATTACCTCGCGCATGTCGCGACGACCGCGGCCCGGCCGGCCGTCGCGGGCGCGATCCTCACCTCGGGCTTCTACGACCTCGGCAATCAGGTCTCCATCTGGAAGGACTATTACGGCACGGACGTGTCCAAGTATCCCGAGCGCTCATCGCTCCCCGGGCTGCTCAAGACCCCGACACCGCTTCTCGTCACCGACGCCGAGCTCGATCCGCCGATGATGCGCGAGCAGACCGATGAGCTCACTGCGGCGCGCGCGAAGGAGGGGCGGCCGGTCGAGCGCGTCTTCCTGCCGAACCACTCGCACCTCTCGGAGACCTATGCGGTCGGCACGCCGGATGAGTCGCTGTCCGCTCCGGTGCTCGAGTTCATCCGTCGGGTGAGCGGCGAGCGCTAGCGGTCCCGCGCGCGCCCCGGACGCGCGGGCGCGGTGCCGCGCTCACCAGGGACCGGGATCGAGATCGATGGCATTGCCGCCGCGCTTGTAGACGACCCCGGCCTTCATCACGAAGGCGACGTGCCTCATGATGCCGATGTTCTCGAGCGGGTCGCCATCGACGGCCACCAGATCGGCGAGCTTGCCGGCCGTCACGCTTCCCAGGTCCTGGTCCCTCTTGAGGAGCTGGGCGCCGTGGATCGTCGCGGCCTCGAGCGCGAACAACGGCGGCATGCCCGCCTTCACCATGAGCTCGAGCTCGTGGGCGTTTTCCCCGTGCGGGTAGACGGCGGCGTCGGTGCCGAAGGCGATCTTCACGCCGGCGCGATACGCGCGGCCCGCGGTGGCGAGGATCTGCGAGCCGATCGTGAGCGCCTTGGCAGCCACCTGGGGCGGGTAGTAGCCCGGGACCCGCGCCTTCTCCGCGACGAACTCGCCCGCGATGATCGTCGGCACGTACCAGGTCCCGTGCTCCTTCATCAGGCGCATGTCCTCCGCGTTCATGAAGGTGCCGTGCTCGATCGAATCCACTCCGCCCAGCACCGCGCGCCGGATCGCTTCGGCGCCGTGCGCATGCGCGGCGACCGTGAACCCGTAGTCGTGCGCGGTCGCGACGACCGCCTTGATCTCCTCGAGCGTGAGCTGTGGGTTATCGCCGCTTGCGCTCTCATCGAGCACGCCTCCCGAGGGCATGATCTTGATGAGATCGTCCCCGAGCTTGTAGTGGAGCCGAACCGCCTTCGCGGCCTCCTCGGGGCTGTTGATGATGCTCTGCATGACCCCGGGGTCGCCGGCGAGATCTTGCCGGTACCCGTCCGTCGGATCGGCGTGACCGCCGGTAGAGCCGATGGGCACACCGGCGGTGAAGATACGCGGACCGACGATCACGCCCGCGTTGATCGCATTGCGCAGCGCCACCGATTCGTTCTCGTGGTCCCCGACGTTGCGAACCGTCGTGAATCCGGCGAGCAGCGTGCGCCGCGCATACACCGTCGAGCGCACGACGTAGTCGGCTAGATTCCAGCGAAACTGATCGCTGTATTGAGTGGGGCTCGTCTGATCGGTCAGATGGGTGTGACTGTCGATGAGCCCGGGCAGACACGTCGCGGTGGACAGATCGATGTCCCGCGCGCCCGCGACCGGTGCATCCCCGGGCACGACGCTCAGGATGCGTTCGCCGGCGATCAGCACCGTTGTCGCACCGAGCATCCGTCCCGCGAGCGTATCGACCAGGTGTCCGCAGTGCACCGCTACCTCGGCCTGCGCGGCCCGCTGCGCGGCGGCATCGCCCACGACGGCCCAGCAGACGACCGCAAATCCGCATCCGACGACCACGGCGAAGAAACGGCGCATGACGGCTCTCCCCCAAGAGAGTGGATCCGGGGGATCTTAGCGGAGTCGCCCGTCAGGGGGCGACGGTCTCGAGGGAGGTGGGCTGCGTCGAGTGCGTCACGCGTACCGCCAAGCGCGAGATGTAGTCGGCGAGCCCATCGAGCCCGCTCACCTCGAGCTGCGCGAGCGGCCGGGCGTGCGCGGCAGCCATGTTGGGCCTGCGCCCCTCGAGCGCGTCATGGAGCTGGCGCAGCAGGTACTGGTATTGCTGGCCCGCGACGCGCGGGATCATGCGCGCATTGCTGCCGGCGCCGCCCGGACCATGACAGCGCGCGCAGCGCGCTCCATAGAGCCGCTCGCCCAAGCGCACGAACTGCCCGTCTCCGACCGAGGTGATCGCCGGCCGGCGCATGTTCGCTACGTAAGCGGAGACATCCGCCACGTCCTGAGCGGTTGCGAGTCCGTGGCGTCCCGCGACCGCCTGCATGCGGATGTCCCAGCGCCGGTCGCTGCGGAAGTCGACGAGCTGCTTGCGGATCACGCGTACCAGTTGCCCGGCGATCGCCGGAACCGTTCCATCGACGGTGCCCACGCCCTGGCGGCCGTGGCAGTCCGCGCACACCGCATAGAGCGCGCGGCCACGCGCGGGGTTCGGCACCTTGCGCTCGATCTGACCGAGATCGAGCGGTGGAGCGGGACTCGCCGAGCTGCCGCCGGCTGCGGCGCCGGCGAGCGCGGCGGCGGCATGCCGTGCGGCGCCCGCCAGAGCGAGCACTGCGCAGAGCACGAGCTTGCCCGTCATCGCGTCCGTTCTTCTGTGAGCGTTGCGTCCTGGTCCGATCATGGAGCCCTCTCGTGCCGCCCGACCCTACCGTGCCGAGGCCCGAAGTTGCATCGGTAGTTCACGCAGCGAGCCAGTAGTACACCGGTGCCGTCACCAGGAGCCCCACGATCCAGGAGATGTCCGCATCGTGCAGGCGGTGTGCGATCAGGCCCGTGAACAGCGGCGTGGACATGAACGGGATCTGCACCAGGATGCCGAGCAGGTAGCTGCCGACGGCCGCGCGATTGACGCGGCCGTAGATGCCTCCGTCGGCCTGCAGGAACGAGTCCACGTCGTAGCGGCCGCGGCGCACCAGGTAGAAATCGACGAGATTGACCGCCGTCCACGGCACGAGCACGTAGAGCAGCAGCAGGATGAAGCTCGTGTAGTTCACGAGGAAGGAGTTGCGGCCCCACACTGCGAGCGCGACCGCGGCCGCGAGCAGCACTGTCGAGACGACCGCGCGCGCCGCCGCGCGCGGCGACCAGCGTGGCGTGAGCGTCTGGCCGAAGGTGAGCGTGGAGAGCGCGCCGCAGTAGAGATTCATCGCGTTGGTCGCGACCATGGCCACCGAGAACACCACGAGCACGACGGGTCCCAACCGGCCGCTGAGCGCGGCGAGCCCGCCGATCACATCATCGCCCTTCACGCACACCCCGACCACGGCCCCGAGCACCATCGGCAGGACCGACCCGAGCGAGCAGCCCCAGTAAGTCGCCCAGAAAGCGGGCCGAACGCCCGTCGCGGCGGGCATGTAGCGCGTGTAGTCGGAGACGTAGGGCGCATAGGCGATCTGCCAGAGCGCCCCGACCGAGGCGGTGCCGAGGAGACCCGCTGCGCTCGAGGTGCCGGTCGTCCAGAACCCCACGGGCAGTCCGTGAACGAGCGCGATCCACGCGAAGTCGAGCGCGAGCACCACACCGGACACAAAGGTCATCACGCGCGCGTAGGCGTGGATCAAGTCGTACCCGAGGATTGCCACCACGGCGCTCAAGACCGCCATGAGGACGATTCCCTCAACCGCGTCGAACCGCGGCGCGACCGTCGCGAGCGCCTCACCGCCGAGCACCAGATTCGAGGCGAAGAAGCCCACGTACATGACGATGACGAGCCCCACCACGAGGAGCGCCCCGTGGGAGCCGAATTGTCCGCGCGTTTGCACCATCTGCGGCACGCCGAGCAGCGGACCCTGCGCCGCGTGCAGTGCCATGAAGACTGCGCCCACCAGATTGCCGGCGGTGAGTGCGGCGACCGCGCCCAGGAAGGGCAGGTGGAACACCGTCACCCCGAGCGCGCCGGTGACGATCGTGAGCAGCATGATGTTGGAGCCGAACCAGACGGTGAAGAGGTCGAGGCCCCGGCCGTGACGCTCCTCGTGCGCGATCGGCTGGATCGTCTTCACCTCCAGGCGCAGGGCCGCCGCGCGCGACTTCACGTGCCGGCCCGGCGCGGCCTCTCGGGGCCGTAGACGCTCGCGAAGGCCTCGCTCGCCCGGTCGATCACCTGGGTGAAGCGCTCGCGCAGCGCCGGCGCCATTCGCAGCAGACGCGAGCGCCCGTCGGCGGGATTGTCCACTTCCTCGAGATAGCCCTCGGCGATCGCCTTGGAGACGTACTTCATCGCCGTCTGCGGTCCGACACCCTTCACGAGCGCGTAGGCGTCGGTCTTGGCGATCGGGGTGCCCTGACGCAGCCACAGCTCGGTGAACAGCCGCGAGAAGTACACATCGCCCAAGCCGGCGCCGTGAAACGCGACGACCCAGGCCTCGTCGAGCTCCCGCAGCGCGACGAGGAAGCGGATGCGCAGCTCCCGCCGCGCGCGATCGCTCACGCGCGCGGGCAAGTCGGCATCTCCGGGCTCCATCCGCCAATCATAGAAAAATACCTGTAAAAATGTACGTAAAAATATATATTGGTGGCATGGACGCCATGCCCTCGGCGCGCATCGAGCTCTTCCGCGACTCCCGTGCCGCCCTCGCCAACACGCTCGCGCTCGGCGCGGCGAGCCTGGGCTGGCTCGGCTCCTTCGCGCTCATGAGCGCGCGCTCGGTGCCGCTCGATGGGGTGGGCGTGCTCCTCTGCGCGCAGTCGATGGTGCTCGCAGCCTATCTCATCCACGAGGCAGCCCACCAGACGCTCTTCGCCACCCGAGCCGCCAACGCGTGTGCCGGGGAGGCCATGAGCTTCATCGCCGGGTCCTCCTATGCCTCGTTCGAGCGGATCCGCCACATGCACATCCGCCACCACTTGGACCGGGCGGACCTCGCCTGCTTCGACTTCAAGGCGTTGCTCGAGCGTCGCGCGCGGCTCCGCGCGCTCATCCAGGCGCTCGAGTGGGCATACCTGCCGGCGCTCGAGATCCTGATGCACCTGCAGGTAGTGTGGCGGCCGTTTCTCCTGCGGGCGCAGCGCCGCTACTTGCCGCGCGCCGCGGCGATGCTCGCCGTACGCTCGGCGTTGCTCGTGCTGCTCGGGCTGTGGTCGCTCAAGGCGCTGCTGCTCTATGCGCTCGCGGCGCTGATCGAGCTGCACGTGCTCAACTTCTTCGACGCCTTCCACCACAGCTTCGAGCAGTACTTCGTGGCACCGCAGGAGCCGGTGCCGATGGCAGGCCGCGACCGGCGCTACGAGCAGCGCCACACCTACACCAACCTCATCTCGCGGCGCCATCCGTGGCTCAACCTCCTGGTGCTCAATTTCGGCTATCACAATGCTCATCATGAGCGCCCCTCGCTTCCCTGGTTCCGCCTGCCCGCCCTGCACCGCGAGCTCTACGGGGAGTCTCACGGCGGTGTGCTCACGCTGAGCGAGCTGCTGCGCACCTGGCACCGCAATCGCGTGCGCCGCGTGTGCTCCGCGGATTACGGCATTCCGGCCGACGGGCGCGCTGCCACGCGCGCCGACGGTTTCGTGGGCGCGCACGGCGTTTCCTTCCTCACGGTCGTCTGAGGCGGCGAGCCGCACACCGATGGGAGGCATGCAGGAGGCGGTGGTCACCGGTTCCGCGGGCGGCATCGGCAGCGCCATCGTCCGCGAGCTCATCGGGCAGGGCAAGCGCGTGCACGGACTCGATCGCGACGCTGCCCGCCAAGCGCAGCTCGCCGCGGAGCTTGCGCACACAGGCAGATTCCGCCCCTACACCGTGGATCTCGCGCGCGCGAGCGAGCGCGAGCGGGTGCTCGCCGAGCTCGCGCAGCACTTGGCCGGGCGCTGCGACGCGCTCGTCAACAACGCGGGCCTGTGCCGCGTGCGCGCATTCGAGGCGAGCGACGGCGAGCTGCTCGATGAGCTGCTCGCCGTCAACGTACACGCGCCGTTTCACCTCACACGGGGGCTCTTGCCGCTCCTTCAGGCGAGCGGCGGCGCCGTGGTCATCAATATCGCCTCCGAGCTCGCACTCATCGGCCAGGCCGGCTACAGCGCCTACACGGCGACCAAGGGAGCGCTGCTTGCCTGGAGCCGCGCGCTCGCGGTCGAGCTCGCTCCGCGCGGCGTGCGCGTGAACGCGCTCTGCCCCGGTCCGATCGATACGCCGATGCTTCAGGGGGAATTCGCGACGCTCGCCGATCCGCAGGCGGCGCGCCGCCGCGAGATCGAGTCGGTGCCACTGCGGCGGCTCGGTGCACCCGCGGAGGTGGCCGCAGCCGTCGCGTTCCTCGCGAGCGACGCAGCGGCGTTCGTGAGCGGGGCGGCCTGGGTGCTCGACGGCGGCAAGACGGCCTGCTGAGATGATCGCAAACCCCGTGCCCTGGCCCGATGGCGCGCGTTGCGCCGTCTCCTTCACGCTCGACATGGATGCCGAGAGTCTCCTTCACCTCGCCCATCCAGAGCGGGCGCACGGCATGGTCTGCGCCGCCTCGATGTTGCGCTACGGTCCGGAAGTGGCCGTGCCGCGCATCCTGGAGACCTACCGGCACTACGCCATTCGCCAGACGTTCTTCATTCCCGGATGGTGTGCGGAGCGCTATCCGCGCGCCGTCGAGGCGATCGTGCGCGACGGACACGAGGTCGCCGCGCACGGCTACCTCCATGAGCATCCGAACGAGCTCTCGGACGAGGAGGAGAGGCGCTGCCTCGCTCAGAGTCTCGCCGCGATCCGCGCCGTGACCGCTGAGACCCCGGTCGGCTGGCGCGCGCCGCTCTACAACTTCTCGCATCGCTCCGCGGAGCTGCTCATCGAGTCCGGCATCGCCTACGATGCCTCGCTCATGGGAGATGATGTGCCCTACCTCATCGAGACGGCGCGCGGACCGCTGCTCGAGCTACCCTCGCACTGGGCCATGGACGACTGGCCGCCGTTCATGCACAGCGTCGAGCTCGATTTTCAGATGCCGATTCAATCCGCAGCGCGCGCCTGGGAGGTCTGGTGGGAGGAGTTCGAGGCGGCGTGGGAGTGCGGCGGACTGTGGATCCCGGTGTGGCATCCCTTTCTCTCCGGCCGGCTCGCGCGCTGGCGGCACACGCACCGGATGATCGGCCGGATGCTCGCGAAGGGCGGCGTCTGGTTCGCCCCGATGCGCGAGATCGCCACGCACGTCAAGCGCTGTCTCGCCCAGGGCACGTGGTCGGCGCGCGAGCGCCGGCCCCTCACGCGCGGCTGAGCGTTCGAGGCATCGGCAGCCCCGAGTGCCTCGGGCGCCACTCAGTCACGATCTGCTCGCTCGTCACCACGCGCCCGAGGATTCCGCCTTCACCGGCGATGCATGCCAGCATGGCGGTGTGGACTGCGGGGTCGCCGGCGGCGCAGGCGTCCGCCACGGTCACGCAGTCGAAGCCGCGGTCGATCGCCTCGCGCAGCGTCGAGTGGACGCAGATGTCGGTCGTGACGCCGGCGAGAACGAGGGAAGTGACGCCGGCGCTGCGCAGCAGGAGCTCGAGATCGGTCGCGTAGAAAGCGCCGAACCCCGGCTTGTCGATGACCGGCTCTCCCGGCAGCGGCGCGAGCTCCTCGATGATCTCGTGACCCGGCTCGCCGCGCACCAGCAGGCGTCCGAGCGGGCCCACGCTGCCGATCGGCGCGCCGGAGCGCTCGGCGCGGCGCCGCTTGAAATCCGTGAGGTCGGAGAGATCCGGGCGGTGGCCCTCGCGGGTGTGCACGATGCGCAAGCCCGTCGTGCGCGCGGCGGCGAGCAGACGCCGGACCGCAGGGATCGCCGCGCGGAGCGGTTCCACGTCGATGCCGCTGCGCGCGATGTAGCCGCGCGGATCGAGAAAGTCGCGCTGCATGTCGATCACGAGCAGCGCCGCCGCGGCGGCGATCACGGAGCGCCCCTCACACCGCGGTGAGAAACGAGACGCCGACCGCGCCGATGAAGCCGCTCGCCCGCTCGCCGCTCGCGGCGACCGCACCGTAGTCCTGGGCGAGCACGCGCGCGACGCGGTGGCGGTGGAAGCTCGCGAGCAGCTGGCGGCAGGTGATCACCTGGCGCTCGGAGGGCTGGTAGAGCGAGCCGTGCAGCGCCGGCAGGCGATACCAGGGCTCGCCGGGGCGCACGTGGTGCGCATTGTGATAGGGAAAGTTGAGCACCAGCAGGTTCAACTTGGGCCAGCGCGCCGAGACCAGATTGGAGAAGGTGTGCTCGTACTCGTAGCGCCGGTCGCGTCGCGGATCGACCGGAGCGGGTGCGAGCGAATGCGACGCGAACACCTCGTAGGTGTGCTGGAACGCATCCATGAACCGCAGCACGGTGAGGAAGAGGAGGAAGGCGAGCGCATAGAGGATGACGGCCTTCACGCTCACGAGCGCGAGCGCCGCGAGGAGCGCGATGCGCACCGCGAGCAGCGATACCACTCGGATGCGCTCGGCGCGCGTTCCGTGGCGGAACGGGGCGGCCACGATCATCACGCGCATCAGGAGCTCGACCGCCGGCACGTAGGCCCATTCGAGCGCGAGCACGGCGCCGCGCACCCAAGCAGGGGCGGCCCGCAGCGCCGCACGATAATCGAAGGTGACCACATCGAGACGATCGGCGTGGTGGCGCAGATGCTTCTTCTTCAGCCGCGCGTAGCTCGCGAGGCAGGCTCCGTTGATCCAGCTCATGACCACGCCGAGCCGGTCGTTCGCAGCACCGGTCGCGAGTACTGCGTGATGCGCGCAGTCGTGCAGCAGATACGCCGAGCAAACGAGCGCGTGCGCCGTGATGAGCACGCCCGCCGCGTTCACGAGCCACTCGGGCCGGGTGAGCATCCACACGCCGAGCGCCCAGCCCGCAAGCGTGTAGCTCACGATGAGCAGCTGCGGCCCCACGCCATCGGCGTAGCGGAACATCCGGCTCACCGCAACTCCCCTACGCTCGCCTGCATGATCTCGTTGACGAAGTGCGCATCGAAGGTCTCATCGATCGGCGGAATACTCTCGATCTGGCCTTCCTTGATGAGGAGTGCCCCGATGATCTTCCCGCTTGCGAAGAAAGAGGGCAAGGCATCGGTGTTGCGGAAGACTTCCCCGAGCTCGGCGAGCGGCGGATTCTCGATGTTCGAGAGCTGCGCGCGAACCTCATCGGAGGATATTCCGAGCGTGCGCGCGATGATCGCGGCCGCCTGTGCGGGCTGGGCCTGCATGAAGGCAAGCCCGTCCATCGTGCCGCGGATCAGCCCGAGCACCAGCGCCGGGTCGTGCGCGATGGTGCTCGCGCGCACGACGAGCACGTCGGTGATCATGCCGCGCGCATCGCGCGAGGAGAGCAGCACGTGATAGCGCTTGCCCCCGCCCAACTTGAGGATCGTCGCCACGTTCGGCTGGTAGGTCACCCCGGCGTCCACCGCGCCGGCTGCCATGATGCCCGCCACCCCTTCGGGCGTCGCGTTCACGGCCTGGATGTCGCGCTCGGAGAGGCCCGCCTTCTGCAGGGCGTAGCCGAGCAGGAAATCCGAAGGAGAAAGCGGCTGGAAGGCGACCTTGCGGCCCTGCAGATCCTTCACCGTGTGCACCGCTGCGCTCGCGAGAATCGCATCGCCCCCCACGGAGTAGTCGACCGGCATCACCACCTTCAGGCGCCAGCCGCGCGCATCGGCGATCAGCACCTGATCGTAGGTGAGCGTCGTCGCATCGAGCTCCCCGCCCTCGAGCGCTCCGGACATGAGGGAGTTGTCGCTGAAAGTGACGAGCCGCACGTCCGGACCGTAGCGCCGGAAGTAGCCGTTCGCGGCCGCACAGTAGAGCGGCCCATACCCGATCCAGTTGACGACGCCGACGTTGACCTGCGGAGCGGCGCTCGCGAGCGCCGGAGCGGCGAGCAGCCAGAGCAGCAACGACGGACCACGCGCCATGAGTTACCCGAGTGTCGAACGGAAGTCCTTCGCGATCGACTATGCGGGGCGGCGCTCGGGCATTCAATCAGTTGCACGCACATGGTGCAGAATTCCATCAATGGGGCAGCCCGTTGCACCATGTCGGCACGCCTCAGCCGGCGTCGGTGATGCCCGCCTCCGCGAGGATGCGCTGCACGGGCGCGAGCTGCCGCTCGTAGCGGCGCCACTGCTCGAGGGCGGTGCGGTAGAGCGGGCGGCGCACCTGGGCGGCGCTCGCGGTCGTGCTCGCCGCCGGGTTGCGATGGAACTCGACACAGGCATCCTCCCAGGGGAGCCCGCAGAACTGCAGCAATCTTTGCGTCTCGGTCACCTGATCGGCGACCAGCCGCTCATAGCGCACCTCGTGAATGGCGCCCGGGAAGAGGCTCGCCCAGTGCCGCATCAGCCGCTCGTAGGCGACGTAGTACCGCGCGAGCTCCGTGAGATCGTAGGAGTACGGGTAGCCGTCCTCGAACAGACTCTTGTAGATCGCGTAGCACGCCGCCATCGGCGCTCGGCGCACGTGCACGATCCGCGCGCGCGGCAGCGCGCGTTCGATCAGTGCGCAGTAGAGATGGTTGAGGGGCATCTTGTCCGTGAAGCGCGCGCCGGTGGCGCCGGCGGCGCGTGCGCGAGCGAGGTAGTCCCGGCCGAGCGCCGCAAAATCGAGCCGTGCGGACCGCGCGATGAGCTCGCGCCGCGACCGCGGCGCCGGCCCGCCGTCGCGCCGCACGGCATCGACCACGGCGTGCGCGAAGCAGGGCAGCTCCCCTGCGGCCGTGACAGCCGAGTGGCTGTCGAGGATACGCTCGAGGAGCGTGCTGCCGCTGCGCGGAAGACCGACGATGAAGATCGGGGACTCCTCGCTCGCATCGGCAGCGGGTCCGGGTCCTGCGTCGGGGAATGCCTCGATGATCCAGTCCACCGTCGCGAGATCGCCCACCGGGTCGTAGCGCATGTGCTCGCGCCGCAGCCGCGCGCCGCGCGCCAGGTGCGCGAACGAGCGCTCGTGCTCGCCGAGATCCTCGAGCTCCTTGGCGAGCGCGTAGCGCAGCTGAACCTCACCGTGCCAGTCGGGCCGGCCGGCGGCGAGGGCGCGCTCGAGCTCGGCCACGTGATTGCGCGCCGCCGTCTGGGTACGCAGATCCGCGCGGTTGCGGTACGCCTCGTAGTCGGTGGGATTGAGCGCAAGCGCGCGATCGTAGTCGGCCTCCGCATCCTCGAGCGCGCCCAGGAAGCGCCGCACGGCGGCGCGATTGAAGAGGAACTGCGGCTCCCGCGGGGCGAGCCGCACCGCCTCGTCGTACGCCCGCAGGGCTCCTCGCTGATCGTTCGCGCGGCTGAAGAGGGTGCCGAGGGCATCCCAGAGCACCGGATCGGCCGGGGCGTGGCGCTCAACGGCTGCGGCGGCCGTACCGGCCTCGGGCAGGCGCCCCAGCACGAGCAGACACTGAGCGCGCGCGAGCAACAGCCGCGCATCCGTCGGGGCGCGGGCGAGTGCCTCCTCGGCGCGCGCCAGGGCCTCGGCAGGCGGGCGCGGAGTCTCGATCGAGTCGCTCATCAGGGCGGCTCGCCCGCTCACCCGGGGCCGCAGTCGCCCGGCACGCCGAAACGCGGTGCACTGCCTGGATCGATCGCGCGGCGCACGTAATCCTCGATCTGCGGCGCATAGCGCTCCCACAGCGCCGAGAGCTGCTGCAGTGGCGCCTCCTCGCTCCAGTCGATGCGCAGGTCGACGATCGGCCAACTGAGCTCGCGCGCGATGAGCAGACCGGCGGAGTGAACCGGACCGGCCTCGCCGCCGGCGGCGGCTCCCGCGTGCAGCGCGGCGATGAGGCGCTCGCCGAAGGCGCGGGTCTGCGACTCGCTCGCGCGCGGTGCGCCCGCACGCTCGAACGCCGCGGTCATCGCGGCGGGCACGCCGGGGTTCGCGAGCAGATTACCTGCGGCGGCCGCGTGCGACCCCAACGCGGTGGCGCGGGTTCCGGGGGCGAGCGCTCCGGTGTGCGCGGCGGGAGGGCCGTCGCGGCCGATCGCGATCAGCTGGCGATAGGCGGCGAAGGGCGTCGCCCGCAGCGCCAGATCGAGGGCGGCTCCGGCGCCCGCGCCCCGCCCGAGCGCATCGAGCATGAGCGTGCCGAGCGCGGGGTCGGTCAGGCTTTGCGTCGCGACCGCGCCGATCCCGCCGCGCGCGTGCGCGCAGCGCGCAGCGACCGCCGGTGAGGACGAGGCGAGCGCGACGCCGAACACGTGCGCGTCGCTCGAGCGGGCGACGATCGAGAACGTCATCCCCGTCAGCTCCCGGGCTCCTCGGGAATCACGGCGATCACGTCGATCTCGACCAGCCATTCCGGCCGCGCGAGCCCCGCGACGACGACTCCAGTGGAGACCGGATGCACGCCCCTCAGCCAGCGCCCGACCGTGCGGTACACCGGCTCCCGCCAGCGCGGATCGGTGAGATAAATGGTGATCTTGCAGATGTGCTCGCGCGCGGCCCCCGCCTCCGCGAGCAGCTCGACCAGATTGCGCATCGCCTGGTCGGCCTGCGCCGCCGCATCGCCCACCGCGACGCTCGCGCCGGTCGCAAGATCCTGCCCCACTTGCCCGCGCACGAAGACCATGCGCCCACGGGCGACCACGACCTGGCACAGATCGTTGTCGAGCTGCTGCTCGGGATAGGTGTCGCGGGTGTTGAAGGGGCGGATGCGCGTGTGCACGAGCGCATTCTACCGCTGCCGCGCGAACCACCTGCGCACCGCCTCATCCCCAGCGACGCGCGCGGGGCGCTCGAGCACCCGCTCGGAGAGATCCGCGGCGCGACGCACGAAGTCGAGCGGCCCATCCCAGTCGAAGCTGTGGTAGACGGCGGCGAGGTGCGCGAACGGCGGGGCCTGCGCGAACAGCTGGAAGGTGAGCCGGTGTCCGGCGTAATCGGAGTTGAGCAGGTCGCGGGCGAGGGCCAAGAGCTTGCGGCGGTCCTCGGCGACCCAGCGTTCGTTCACCGTGTAGTACTTCTCGAGCCAGCCGCGGGTGTCGGGCGAGTCGAACGACGCCTTGTCCGGTGTCACGCAGATCTGGCCGCCGCAGAGCTCGCGCGCAAGGTGCAGGAACTGGTGGAGCTGACTGCAGGCGAGCACGCGGCCCGCATAGAGCAGGGACTGGTTCGGCATCGTGAGCCCGGCGGGGCTGCGCTCGGCGAGCGTGATGGCGGCAGTGAGGTGCGCGTTGATGCCCTCGCGGTAGACGGCGAGCTGCGCGAGCTTCTCCTGCACGGCCTGCTGCTTGTCGAGACCGGTCTGGCGCACGTTGCAGAGCGCCGCCCCAATCACCATGTCGGCGAGCTTCAGGTTCCGCTGCACGAAGGCAAACGCCGAGTAGCGGTGCAACGTCGCGCGAATGAACGTGGCGGCGCGCGTGTGCCGGTAGAAGAGCACGTTCTCCCACGGCACGAGCACGTTATCGAACACGACCAGCGCATCGACCTCATCGAAGCGATTGGCGAGCGGATAGTCGGCCGCGGGAGCGCGCCCGGCGAAACCCGTGCGGCAGATGAATTTGAGATTGGGTGCGGCCAGGTCGCAGATGAAGCCCACGGCGTAGTCCGAGAGCGCCTGGTTGCCCCAGTTGGCGATGGTGGGCTTGGTGAACGCCTGGTTGGCGTACGCGGCGGCGGTCTCGTACTTTGCCCCGCGCACGATGATGCCGGCGTCGGTCTCCTTGACCACGTGCAGCAGCATGTCCGGATCCTGATCTTGCGGGAGCTTGGAGCGGTCGCCCTTGGGATCCGTGTTCGCGGAAACGTGGAACGGATCGCCGCGCTCGAGCGACTCGATGTGGCGGCGGATGTTGGCGGCGAAGCGCGGATCGGCCTCATTGAGGATGGCCTCCCCGTCGTAGAGCGACCACATCTCCCCGACCGTCTCGTCCCCGACGCGCGTCACCACACCGCCGATCGCCTCGAGAACGGTGTCGGTGGCGCGGCGCTTGTCCCACCAGTCCCGCTCGCTGCGGGGAAGCTTGTGCGCCACGGGACACCACTCGCCTTCGTGCTCGTAGGCGAGGAGCGCGCGCGTCGGTGCCTCGTGCTGCATGTCGTAGATGCGCGCGCGAACGTCGATCAGCGGCTTGAACATCGGGTGGCGCACGAGGTCGCGCACGCGCTCCCCGTTCACGTACACCTCGCGGGAGTCGCGGATCGAGTCGCGATACTGCTCCCCGGTGCGGATCACGACAGCCGCTCCAGGAGTGCATCGAGCATCGCATCGCAGCGGCGCAGCTGGTCCGCCTCGATGAACTCATCCGCCCGGTGCGCCTGATCGATCGACCCGGGACCGCACACCACGCTCGGCACGCCGACGCAGCTCGAGTACAGCCCCGCCTCGCTTCCGAACCCCACCTTGATCGGCTCGCGATGACCGGTGAGTGCCGCGACGAGCTCGACGACCGGCGCATCGTGCGGGGTCTCGAGCGCCGGGTACTCGTGGGTGATCTCGAGCGCGATGCTCGCCTCGGCGGGGCGTGGCCAAGGGGCCGCCCCGCCCGCCCCCACGGCGCGGACGCC
>Ga0335073_10000409_pt1 | contig 55597 bp, 62 predicted proteins | sample Lox_Sample_22_FD_207093 | JGI IMG/M metagenome (GOLD analysis project Ga0335073, IMG submission 207093) | Soil microbial communities from Loxahatchee National Wildlife Refuge, Florida, United States - Lox_Sample_2.2 | ecosystem: Environmental > Terrestrial > Soil > Wetlands | place: USA... | reverse complement strand
GGCGCTTCGGCCCATTTCCTCCCCGTCGGCTCATCGGGGTCGTGCGCTTCGCCATGCAGCATTTTCTTGATTGGGCCTATGCACGCAAGTCCCATAAGGTATCTGACTGTGAAATTAGGCGTTCTGGTCGTGCATCAGGCCTTGAACAGCGATAGCGGAACCTTTATTACGTCAAATCGAACATTCTCAGCCGCGATCGGAACGTCCTGAAGCAAGGTGTTTTCCCTCGACCGGGTTATCACTTGTGAGAAACTTACTCGGCGTCGGCGAGGCTCAATCAGGTTTCGATCCGAGCTAACCGGCGTCGCTCTCAGAGAGCCGATGTATGAAGGGAGAAAAGACAAATCGCAACCGACGCAATTCATTTCGTTGCGTGTAGTCACCTAGACGTTTACATCACCGGTTATCTCAACCCGCCGTGCACGGCAGAAGAATTGGGGTTCTGTGGCATAAGCTCGAACACCACTCCTTGCCCATTGGCTCCGCCCAGACTCGCGGTACCATAAATGTTGCCGGAAGTGTCCTGAATCACGCTCGCGGTTGGTGCAACCCCATCGATGCAGTTAGGTTGTGAACAAAATGAATAAAGTACCTTCTCTTCCGCACCCGCTGTCATCGCGAAAACTAGGCCTGCTTGGTTCATGCCACCCTGTAGTGTCGTACCGTAAACGGTTGCATTCTTGCGATCGATTAAGATGCCCGCTGCCGGTTCGTTGCCGTTTGTCCCATTGAACGAATAGGTTTGGGTCGTTTTGTTCTTCGAAGAATACTTGAACAGGCCACCAGCATTGTTGGCACCACCCCCAGAAAATGTGCTGTATAAGGTCCCTAACTTATCCAGTGTCACTCCTCCCAGCGGTGCATCTCCTTTTTGTGGCGCTCCCAGCCCAATGAGTACAGTTTCCGTCCACCCGCTCGAACCGCTCGATAGTTGATAGAGGGTGCCGGCACCCGTTCCTCCCAACGTCCCACCATATTTCGTAGTTCCGTAGAGGTTTCCTGCACTATCGAACGTAACTCCCGCAACCGGCATGTTCCCATCGGGGCAAATACTCCCCTGGCCGAGCGAGCAGAAACTATAAAGAATAGTGTGTGTTACTCCACCTGAGCCGCGCGATAGCTCGAAAACCGTACCACCACTGCCCTGGCCGGTGCCTCCGACACTTGTCGTGCCATAGAGGTTACCCGAGCTGTCAATCGTCAGTTGGCTAAGGGGGGCAGCTCCGTCCATACATAGATTATTCGCCTCGATCATGCAGAAGTTATATAAGACTCTCTCTGCCCACGCGGCGCCTGGACGCGATTGCGGAAGTAGTTCAAAAACTGTGCCGCAACCATTAGTGTTGAAGGGGCAATTTTGGGTGCCTCCATACTGTGTGGTTCCGTATAGGTTGCCACGACGATCAAAGGTCAAACCAGCTTGCGGCGTTGCACCATCTTCACATTTGCGGTTAACGTACCTCGAACAGAAGTTATAAAGAACTGTTTCGCTCCAACTCCCATCGCCGTTGGGTGAAAGCTCAAACACCGTTCCGCCAATGGATCGACTACTGCCGCCGCTGCTGGTTGTTCCGTAGAGATTACCGCTGTGATCAGAAATAAGGCTACCAGTGGGTACCGCTCCGTCATTCGGTACACCGGCAAAATTCCACAGTACCTCGTATTGGGTTTGCGCCGATACAAAGATCGACTCGGCAATAATGATCAACAAACAAAATAGTCGTGCCCTCTTCATAACTCCCCCGCTGCATGTTTACAGAGGTGTTTATAGCATAGACCCGCCCACCGAAACCGGAGGTCTAAGGACTCCAAACGAAATCTAGTGGCTGATTGAGACTCCGTGCAATGAACGAGATAGCTAATATTGTGGGGCTGTCCCAGCAGGAGGCCCCGGTTCCGCGAGCGGGCTCTGCGATCTGGGATGATTTGGCTGCGAGATGGTACGACACTCCAGCGTGGATCAAAACTGCATAGGTCCCTCCTCTTCGCTGCGCTCAAGCGTCAGGATGACAAATCAAGTGGGTTAGGGTCCGCGGCGAAAAATCCCCCACCCTAACGTCGCAAAGAACGCTCTCGTTAGAATGGGGCACCCCGCACCATCTGGTGTGTGCGTTCTCAATCCGCGGCGGATGCATCGCAACGCTTCGAGGTTGATTGCGCCTTCGCTGGACCACTCCGCCGCCGGTGCCGAAATACACAGGTCCCTCGCTTCGCTCAGGATGACAAACCACCCTAACCCTACGAAGAACGCTCGCTTAGAATGGGGCACCCGCGGCCCACCCTACCGTCGCGAAGAGCGCTCTGGTTAGAATGGGACACCCGGTAACTCCGGGGAGAATCCGTCGTTGACACGACTCGCAAACCTTCCTAAACTGAGCCCATGGATGTGCCTCTTCAGCCCGAGAAAGAAGCGCAGCTGGCCGAGATTGCTGCCAAGAAGGGCCTCCATCCCGACCAACTGGCCGAGCAGGTGATCACCCGCTACTTGGAAGGTGACAAGCGTTTCGTCGAGGCCATCAACCTCGGCCTCGCCGCTTCCGCTCGTGAGGATTTTGTCGAGCACGAAGATGTTGTGAGGAAAGTCAAGCAAATCCTTCGAGACTGATTGCGCCTTCGCTGGACCACTCCCGCCGCCGAGGACTTCTACAGAATCGTTTCTCGTATTCGAGAGGATAACCTGATCGCCGCAGCGGAGGTAGCCAAAACCTTCGACGATGGCTGCCTCAGCCTAACCACCTTTCCCCGACGCGGGCGCCAGGGCAGAATCGCAGGCACGCGCGAACTGATCTTTCCGGGCTTGCCTTACATTGTCGTTTATCAGGTTAAAGATCAGGACGTGGAGATTCTGCGTATTTACCACGGCACGCAAGACTGGCCGTAGTCGAACTTTTGATCCGTGCAAATCCGCGGCGAAAAATCCCCACCCTAACCTTACGAAGAACGCTCGGTTAGAATGGGGCGCCCGCGGCCCACCCTAACGTCGCGAAGAGCGCTCGTTAGAATGGGGCACCCGCTGCGCTATACTTGACCCAGGATGGCAGAGGGCCCCGACAAGACGTTTTACCTCGAAACCTTTGGTTGCCAGATGAATGCCCATGACTCGGAAAAGGTCGTGGGGACGCTGGTTTCCGAGGGATACCGCCAGGTGCCGACCGTCGAAGAGGCCGGCCTGATCCTCTACAACACCTGCTCCATCCGCGATAAAGCCGAGCAGAAAGTCTTTCACCGCCTGGCGGATTACAAGAAACTTCAAGCGCAAGGTAAGAAGTTTGGCGTGCTGGGCTGCGTGGCGCAGCAGGAAGGCGAGAAGATTTTCGAGCGCGCGCCGCATGTGTCGATGGTCTGCGGGTCGGCCTCGTACCGCAATTTGCCCGAGATGCTGATTCAGATTGAAGCAGGGAAGCGGACGACCGGGCTTGACGACCGCGAAACTGACGCGTGCTTTGAAACTGAGTTCACCGCCCGCACCAATCCGCATCGTGGCTACATCACGATTATTGAAGGCTGCGACAAGTTTTGCGCCTATTGTGTAGTTCCGTTCACGCGAGGAAAAGAGCGCAGCCGGACTTCGGATTCGGTGCTCGCCGAAGCCCGCCAGATGGCCGACCTCGGCTACACGGAAATCCAGTTGCTCGGGCAGAATGTGAATTCGTATAAGGATCCGGCAGGGAAGCGGAGCTTCGCCGAATTGTTGGCAGCGGTGGGCGAAGTGCCGGGCATCCGGCGCGTTCGTTTCACGACTTCGCATCCTCGCGATTTTGGCCGCGATATCATTGACGCGATCGACGCCACGCCGACGCTGTGCGATCACGTACATCTTCCGGTGCAGAGCGGGTCTTCTCACATCTTGGATGCCATGCAGCGGCTTTACACTCGCGAGCAATATCTCGAGCGCATCGCCTGGATGAAGACGGCGAAGCGGGAGATCAGCATCACGAGCGACATTATTGTTGGCTTTCCTGGTGAGACCGAAGCTGACTTTGAGGCAACCTTGTCGCTGTTGGATGAAGTCGAATACGACAGCATTTTCGGATTCAAGTATTCGCCGCGTCCGAACACGCCGGCGCTGACGCTGGAGGATGCGATTAGCGACGAAGAGAAGGCGCGGCGGCTGGCGGTCATGAACGAGAGGCAGCGGGAGATTCAGAAGCGGCGGAATCAAAGGTATCTCGGCGTCACACTTGAAGTAATGGTTGAAGGGAAGAATGAAGCGCGCAATCAGTGGACTGGCCGCACATCACAAAACAAGGTATTTAACTTTACGGCGACCGGCCAGCCTTTGACTGGGAGCTACGTCGACGTGGTTACTACGGGGTGCTTTCCCAACAGCCTGGTCGGAGAAATGGTGGTATAAAGACGAAGCGCATTTTGGAGGATCCCAACGGGAGATCACAATGGAAGTTGAAATGAAAATCCGGGGTTTGATGATGGATCCGGTGACGAATATGCCGATTGTGATCCTGAAGGATTCGGGCGATACGGTGCTGCCGATCTGGGTGGGGATTTATGAGGCGAATGCGATCGCGTTGGAGATTGAAAAAGTCAGCACGCCGCGGCCGATGACCCACGACCTCATCAAGAATGTGCTTACAGGACTGGACACGCTGGTGCACAAAGTAGTGGTCACGGAGTTGCGCGAGGATACGTTCTACGCGGTGATCTGGCTGGAGCGCGAAGGGCACATCATTAGTATTGACTCGCGGCCGTCGGATGCGCTGGCGTTGGCGCTGCGGGTGGATTGCCCCATTTTCGTCGAAGAAGAAGTGCTGAAGAGTTCAGCCAAGGCAACCAATGCCTCAGACCGGTTAAGCGGCGAAGAGCTAAGGAAGTGGCTTGAAGGATTGAATGATGAGGACTTCGGGCGCTATAAGATGTAGCTGAATGCAGAAGTGAGAAGTCAGAATGCAGAAATTTGAATACCGCTTCGTACTCTTGAATTCTTACTCCTGCATTGCTCATGGCTGATCCCGCCCACCAACTGCAGCAAATTTACCTAGCTGGATTCGAACTGAAGACTTTCGATCGCTTTCCCAAATGTGTTGGAGTGGTGCGCGAGGACTGCATTGCCTTGCTTGTGCCTGGACCGGATGGCTTGCAAATGCTCGGCACGCCCGGTTGGCAGATTGGGGAAGTCATGGGCGTCCTGACTGAGGTCGGCGGACGGCAGGTATTTCAGGCCAAGCAAGAGATGGTCGAGGCGACACCAGAGCGGCTGGAGAGGCTGAGGGGGTTCCGGGAAGAGCTGGCCGGCTTGCTGAATAAACCAGAGAACCCAACGGGTAGGCAGCCGTGAGTTTAAATCGTAGTTAACATAATACCTGTTATCGGACATTGCATGTAATGCGATATCGTCGAGGACGGAACATACGACGTCGCGCCCCGTATGCTGCGGAGCTACGCTCCGCCCGACAGCCGAGGCGGCTGTTGCCACATGAGCAGTGACGATTTGGCCTCCACGACATTGCCTCCCACCCTTTCGCAAAGAACGCGAAAGAGTGGGGCACCCCTCAGCGGTGGAGATCCGCAAAAATCCCTACACGCAGCCTTGTGGTCGCTGACGACGCTTAAGGGCTTTTGTGTCGTGCCTCGGCGGTCTCTCCGGTTTGCACAAATGCCTGGAGCCAGCCGAGGATCATCGGCCAGCCACGGTAACTTTGCGCGAGTTCTGGATGCTTGGCAAGTCCGGTGTGACGGATGGTGACGAGCGTTCCCTGCCCGGACGGTTCCAATTCCCAACGGACCGTGGTGGTCGCAGGGCCCGTCCAACTGGCAGTCCAGGTGTAGACGAGGAGGCGAGGCGGATCGATTTCGAGGTATTCGCCGGTGACCTCGAACATGCCGGTTTCGCCACTGATACCTTGGGTCGACCACTTTCCGCCGACGCGCAGATCGGCTTCGAACTTGGTGCAGCGATAGGACTGTCCCTGCCCTTTGCCCCCCCACCACTGCAGGACTTGGCGCGGATCAACCAGAGCCTGGAAGACGCGCTCCGGTTGAGCCGCAATGTGAATCTGGCTAACGAGTTCGTCAGCCAGGTTAGAGGCTGAGTTGTTCACGACGAAAGGACAGCTCCTTCCACGAAGTTCTTGAGTTGTCCGATAACGCCCGGCCAGCCTCCGCTGTAATTCTGGCGGGAGAGTGGCAGTTGCGACAAGCCACTGTGGATGACTCTCAAACGGGTGCCTTTGCCCTCCGGCGCCAGTTCCCACCGAACGGTTGTGCTGCGGTTGGGAACTTCGTGCGTATTGGAGGTCCAAGTATAGGCAAGCAAGCGCGGAGGATCGAATTCGAGGACCTCGCCATCGCAATGGAATTTGTTTATGCCGTTCACATTGAACTTGGTGCTTTTGGTGTCGTGGCTCCAGCGGCCACCGCGGCGCGGATCGAGAGCAAACGATTCGATCTCACACAGTTCACTGGTCCACCATTGCATGACTTGCTTGGGATCAATGATGGCCTGAAAAACGCGTTCAGGCGGCGCCGCGATGTGAAGCTCGCAAATGACGGAATCCTGATCGGGAGTGATTTTTGCGGTTGCCATGAATTTCTGGTCCTTATATTGATTTTGGGAAAGCTATTTGACGCGCTGGAGGTCGAAAGTTTGGTGATGCTCCATCTTGCCGTCCTGGCCGAGAAAGTTCCACTGTTCGGTCTGGTGATTCGAGTCGGGGAGGTTCAGGACCAGTTGCTGCATATGCCCGGGCTGAGAGGCGCGGACGTTGGTGGCGTCGAGAAAATTGAAGCTAATAGTTTTGCCGTCAGGCGAGAGGGTGCCCACCATGCGCGGCTGATTGCCGGTGCCACAGTAATGAGTCATAAGCAGGCGATCGCCGTCGGGATGAAACATGGTGATCATATTGGCTTCCGCTTGACCATGAATTTCACTCATGACAGCGGAACCGCCAGAGACGACGCGGAAGTCGACCTGGACGTCACGGCCGTCGGAAGTTTTGCCTGCCCAACTTCCCTCGAGCGACTTCAGTTTGTCGAAGGCAGCTTGGGTGTTGGACTGCGCGAAAGCGGAGGTCGCGATGGCGACGACGAAGAAGATCGATGCGATGCGAACGGATCTCATATTTATTTCTCCTCGGGTGAGTGTGTTTTTTTGCCAGAAGACCTGGTCTCCCTGGCATATTCGGCTTCAACAAACGATTTCAGACTGCTGAGGCTGGCGGTCCAGAAGGCGCGATACTGCTCCAGCCAGGAATCGACGGCTTGGAGCGGAGCGGGATTGAGATGATAGAAACGATGCCGGCCCTGGCGATGCTCCTCGACCAGATGAGCGCGGCGCAGCAGGCGCAGGTGCTTGGAAATGGCGGGGCGGGAGATGGGAAAGGCTTGCGCGATTCGGCCGGCGGGCTGGCTTCCCTGCCGCAGGAGGTCGAGCACGGCGCGGCGGGTGGGGTCAGCGAGAGCGCTAAAGGTGACCTCCGGCGAATATGTAACCGAACGGTGACGCATAATATGTAACTATAGGGTTACGGATAGACCCCTGTCAAGCGCTTTTATGTGCTTTACGTGGTAGAATGAGTAAGACATTATGAATCAGATCACAACGGTAAGCACAAAAGGGCAATTTGTTATTCCCTCCGAGATGCGGAAACAACTAGGAATTGAACCGGGGACCCGAATCGCCGTTAGTCTCCAGGGAACCCGCATTGTTCTGGAACCAGTCTCGGACAAGCTGGTGGACGAAACACGTGGGATTCTGGCTGGCGGCCCGTCGCTCTCGCAACTGCTCAGGGAAGCACGGCGCGAGGAAAAGTGGTGACCTATGCTCTAGATGCCAGCGCGGTTCTGCGCTACCTTGACGGGGAAGCGGGGTCGGAGCGAGTTGGCGAAATTCTGAAAGACCATATCGCCGGACGACATACGGCTATCCTGTCCGCAATCCATTGGGGGGAAGTGGCGGGGGTTGTTTACAAAGCGCATGGTCGAGATGCTGTCGACAGGATTTTGGCACGATTGCTTTCTTTCGGAATGGAAATTGTACCGGTGACTGGGGAGCGGGCTTTACGTGCAGCTCTCATCAAGGTGCGGCGAAAGATCGGCTACGCGGACGCTTTCGGGGTGGAGTTGGTCTTGAACGCACCGGAACACGTGTTGGTCACCGCCGATTTCGATCTGAAGGCGGCCGCTCATGAGGTGAAGATCGAATTTTTGCCGAGGAAGTGAGGCCTTCCCTCTTCGTCCCTCTCATAACTCAACCATCTTTTCCCTCGCGCTTGTAGAATGTGTGAGAAGCTGCGGAGCGCTGCTCCGCCTGGACCGCCGCTTCGGCTTCGCTGAGGCAGGCTGTGGCGGCTGCCCCACGCAAGTAAGGAGAGCCATGACATCTACGCGAGCGGTTCATCCACATTCGTTTTCGACTGAACTCCCGCCGGTTCCACTGACCATCGAAGGCTACAGCGTGCTGCACCAGATGATGAAGATCCGCTGGACGGATTGGCGGGCGCTGCAGGCATCGAGCAAGAACGAAATCCTGGAAGAAGCGGCAACCGCGCTCGCCAAGATGGAGCAGAATGCCGAGGGGCAGTCGGGCCTCTATTCCCTGCTCGGACACAAAGGCGATCTGATGTTGGTGCATTTCCGGAGATCGTTTGAGGAATTGAATCAGGTCGAACTGCAACTCGCGGCTCTGAAGCTGAACGATTATTTGGAGCAGACGACATCGTACTTGTCGGTAGTCGAGCTGGGATTGTATGAGTCGTCGATGAAGGTCTATAACGAACTCGTGGAACGAGGAGTAGAACCGCATTCGGAAGAATGGAAGCGGACGGTGGAGGAGACGCTGGGTCGGCAACGGGAGGCGATGAGAACGCGGCTGTATCCGGAACTGCCCAAGAATCGCTACTTATGTTTTTATCCGATGGACCGGCGGAGGGGCGAGGAGCAGAACTGGTATCGGCTGCCGATGGAAGAGCGGGCGCGGCAGATGAACGAGCATGGGATGGTGGGGCGACGCTACGCGGGCGAGGTGAAACAGATCATTACCGGCTCGATCGGCTTCGACGATTGGGAGTGGGGCGTCGATTTGTTTGCCGACGATCCGCTGGTATTCAAGAAGCTAATCTACGAAATGAGATTTGACGAAGTGAGCGCGGTGTACGCGCTGTTTGGACATTTTTATGTTGGGCTGCGCTGCCCCGCAGGTGAGTTGGGGAAGTTGATGAGTGGGCAGGCACCGAAGGGATAAGGCTCTTCTCACCACACATTCGCAAAAGACGCGAATATGCGGGCCACCCGAATAGGTCGCTCTCATGGTTGAAGCCGCGGGTTCGGAAACGTTTGAGGAGTTGGTGGAGTGGGCCTACCGCACTCTTCCAAAGAAGATTCGGGACCTGCGGGATTTTCCCGGCATTCAGGTAGTGGACGAGCCGCCGCCGGCTGTGCTGAGGGAAAGGAACCTGCCGAAAGGTGGGGAGTTGCTGGGATTGTACAGCGGGGTTCTGAGGACAGAACGATCGAACAGCCAGCTGAGACTGGCGCCGGATCTGATCTTCGTGTTTCGTGGACCGATTCTGCGATGTTCAAGGGGAGATTTGCGGGCCGAGGTGAAGCGCGTAGTGTGGCACGAAGTTGCCCATTGGCTGGGACACGATGAGGAGCAGGTGAAGGAGTTGGGATTGTAGGTGAAAAGAAAACGGGAGCGCCCCCGCGCTCCCGTCGTCTATGGCCGAACTGACTTCCCCCCGGAAACCAGCACCGGCTGTCTTACTTACTCCAGACCTTCAACCAACATACCGTGCACGTTGTTGGCGGCGTCGGTGAAGAAGCCAACGACCTGGTTCTTATCGTTGATTCCATTGAGAACCGATCCAAGGACTCCCTGGGGATTGTCGATGGTTTGCCATTGACCGTTGGAGGGGTTATAGATCACGCCGTGGTCGATGTTCTGGCTGTCTTCGTAGAAGCCAACCGCGACGCCGCTATCGTTGATGCCGAGGAATTGCGTCATCTGAGAACCCGGCACGTTGAAGACGATCGCCTGCCCGCCGGTTAGCGGTTTCAAAAAGGCTTTCATCTGACCATTGGAGTTGGTAAAGGAGCCGCAAATCAGATTGCTGCTGTTGATGCCGGCGGCAGTGCTGGAAGCGGCGCCGTTCGGGCCTACTGGGGTAAACTTGCCGTCGGTTACGTTATAGGCATAACCGTGCGGATTGCCGTTCGCATCGGCGTAGAATCCGACCGCGATGTTGGATTTGTTGATACCAAGCACCTGGTTGACCTCGAAAGAGCCAGTCCCCAGCGGATTGTTGACGCTGATGTAAGTGAAACCATTGGCTTCGCGAATGAAGCCGTAATTGGAGTCGGTTCCAGTGTTGGTGGGAGCCCAGAAACCGGTAGTGACGCTGCCGTTGATGCCGGTCACCTGGGTCTGCACGGATCCCGGAAGATTTTCGGACACGAACTCAGTGTAAGGTGGAGCGATGGTGTAGCCCTGGTTCGGATGACCTGCCTGCCCGCTGCCGAAGTAGCCAGAGATGACACCGCTAGTGTTGATGCCAAGCAACTGGTTGAAAGTAGGATCGCCCGGGTTGTCGATGGTGGTGAAGGTGGGGCTGTTGCCTGCGAATGCGACGGTGCTAAGCAGGATAGCGGTGAAGATGATGGAAGCAATTTTGGTGCGAAACATGGTTCTCTCCTGGATGCGCCGGACCCCGCGTTCAATGAACCGGACCCCTGGTCGCTATATTCGGGTTTGCTTGGCACATCCCGATGTTCGGGGTGCCAAGTTTGTCCCTCACTGATGAAAGCGACGTTTTCGGAGAGATTCCCTCACGAGATCAAAAATTAATTTCAGGCGGGGTTTTTAGAGGGACCCGGGGATCGTGTGACCATGTACAAACGGTGTACAGAATCCACGGTATTGTGTTGGTTTGACGTGCAACATAAGATTTGAGTCGCACGTTTCAAAAGCATCAGGCGGTCGTTGACAGCGGCCGCCTATCTTTTTGTCCGCGAGATTAGTCTTTTAGCGCTCGATAACATAACGTGGCACGTCTATATTGTTGGGAAGTCGATGATCAGCCACGGCGGGCTCGGTTTTCAGCTTGAGCGGAACTACTCCAGCCCATATCGGCAAGCTGTAATCTTCCTCTTCATCCAGGGGAGGACCGGTGCGAATTTTTGCGGAGGCTTCCTCGATGGAAAACTCCAGAACCGTGGTGGCCTTGAGTTCTTTCTCATTCGGGCTGCGGGCATCGTTCCAGCGGCCGGCGATCACATGCTCGGCGACGATCTCGAGAGCATGCAGTTTCTGTAGCGGATCGCCGATCTTGCGCGCCGTTCCAAAGGCGACGACTGACCGATAGTTCATCGAATGATGAAAAGCGGCGCGGGCGAGCACGATGCCGTCAACGATCGTTACCGTAACGCAAGCGGGCATGCCGGTAGCGAGTTCGCCCAGCATGCGGCTGGCAGCGGAGCCGTGCAGATAGAGTTTGTCCTCTTCCCTGCCGAACAAAGTCGGAATGACAAAGGGCTGGCCGTCGCGTTGAAAGCCGACATGCGCCAGAAAAGCGGCGTCGAGAATTTCGTGAATGACCTTAAGGTCGTGCGAGCCGCGTTTCGGTAGGCGGCGGAGTTCAGTGCGTTTGGTCAGGTTCATCTTTGGCCCGTGTATCGTTCGCTACCCAGTTTAGCTCCCAGGTTTTGCCGCCGTCATCCGAGAATGACTGTTCAAAACGGATGGAGTTGGGATTGATCGGGGTAATGACGAATTGGACCAGGATGGCGCGGCCGCGCAGAGTTTCCTGATCGTAAAATTCGCCGCGACCATTCTTGAATTCGCCGATGGTGGGTTGGCTCAGCGTCCCGCCACTACTGTTGGCGAAGTTGAGGCTCCACTGACGCGACTCGGGATTATAGAGACGCAAGTTCAGGCCCTGGAGGTGGCCGGAGGGACAATCGACCTCGAGCTCGACAAGGTTGGCCTTGCCATTCCAAACTTTGCTGACGACGGATGTGCCATCGCATTCGACCCATTCGGTGGAACCGGTGAGCGGATGAAGCAGGCGGCGAAGGTGGGTTTTCCAGGTGCCAATTTCGAAATCGAAATCGTGCTGGCCGTCGCGCGCGGCTGTGGGTGGGGCGGGTTTCGAATCACTTTGCGCAGGGGTTGCGAGAAATGAGACACAGATGAAACTGGCGAGTAGAACATAGGTATTGAGATGGCGCATTGCTAGTCGATCCTTTCGAAATGGGCGCTCCCAATAGTATTGACTGCACGAGCTGCGTCATGAAATAGCCACTTACTGTGTTTGCTTCGATACCACTTTTTCAGAGCGGCTTGGACATCACGATGCAGTGACAGGCCACACCGTCTTTCAATGGCCGAGTGGGGCGGAAATCTTCCGTGCCGGTTTCGATGTAGCCGAACTTGGAGTAGAACGGCGGCAGTTCGGTGCACAGGCTGAGGACCGTGAGGTCCATGGAGGTGCAGCCGCGGTGGCGGCAATGAACTTCGGCGGCCTCGACCATGGATCGGGCGAATCCCTTGCCCTGTTGGGCAATGGCGACGGCGAGCATTCCGAAATAGCCGCGCGTTCCCCGGACTTCGACGTAGACAGAGGCAACGAGATCGCCCGAAGAGTCATGGCCGAGCAGGAATTCGCCTTTGCTCATCATGTTTGTGAGTTGATCTTCACTGGTACGGGTTCCCTCAAGAAAAGTCTCAATGGCGAAGGCGTCATTGATGATGGGGAGCATGGCGGCAATGTCGGCGCGTGTGGCGAGACGAATAAGAAGTTGGGCACTCATGGATGTAATCCCTAAATAGAAGTTATGGGATCGCCGGCAGACGTTCAACTGCCGTCGGGAAATCCGCCGCGATGCAGAACCATGGGGTAGTGGGGCAAGGCTTGGGGTTTTGCGATCGAAGCTCGCCAGCTACCGGGATAGGGCTCCAAGCCACCAAAAAGCGGCGAGCAATCTGCGCTCCCGTCGCCTACCAATTTCTCCAGTGAGCTTCGAAGGTTGTGGATTTTATCTTCGCCAAAACGGGTTTGCCAGCGATGTTCGATCTCCTGCACCAGCTTGCGATAGGCGTTTTGCGCCTTGCGGCCGGATGGGGTAAGTCGAACGAGCTTGAACTTGCCGCCAGCAGGATCGGGTTCGATGGCTGCGAGGAGTTGCTTGCGCAGGATACCCATAGCCATGCTGATCGCCTCCTTTGAAACGCCGGTCACCCGAGGAATTTCGCTCAGGCGCACACCTTTTTCGTTCAACACACGGAGAACATTGGCGCTGATAGCGAGCGACAGATCGGATTCGCTTTCGAATTCGAGTGCAAAGGCAAGGAGAATGCGAGAGAGAGCCGCGGATAAATGCAAATCGCGAGGAGCGTGGCTGGCAGTGCGTGGCTTATAACGTCGACCTTTGCTGAAGAGTCCGTAACCCAGGATCGGAAGGCAGTCGGGCAACTCGATTTCGAGTTGGGATTCGACAGCGGAAAGGGATTCCCGCAGATTGCTGATCTCGCGTTTGCCGAAGCGGTCTTGCCAACGGTGTTCGATGACGTCTGTCAGAGGCTGCCAGATTTCTTGCGCCTTGCGGCCGGCGGGGGTCGCGCGAACTAACTTATCGGCACTCGATTTAGATCCGGAGGGATCGGGTCGAATGGAGATGTAGCCCCATCGCTTCATGCCCACAAACTTGGTTACAGCGCGGGCACGACGAACAAGCTCGCGGATGGTAATCTCCTCATCTCCGAGAGGTTTCATGCAGTTCTCCCACATGGCCATGGAAACGAGCCACGGAGCGTGGGCATCGGTCGATCCTTGGCGCGTGGTGCGGTGCGGCATACGGTGCTCGGCTTCGTTGTCGAATTCGATAATGAAAGCCACGAGAGTTTGGGAAAGCAGAGCAGGAAGCGGACGGGGGTCCATGCAAATACATCATGCCATGTGCGGCTGCGACCGACACAGATTTAGATAGCTATCTGGCTTGAACGCCCGACAAAGCAGAATCCTCACGGCTGAAGCCGATTGAGAATGACGATCATATAAGCTAGGAATGCGCTGTACTGATCACGTGGAGGCTGAAAAATGGCGACACTCGGACTTATTGAATATAAAGATGCAAGCCCGGAAGTACGGGCGGTTTATGACGACATCATGGCGACACGCAAGACCGACTGGATCAATAATTTTTGGAAGGCGATAGCGCATGATCCGGCGACACTGAAGCGGACGTGGGAAGACATTAAGCAGATTATGGCGCCGGGCACGCTCGATCCGCTGACGAAAGAGATGATCTATGTCGCGGTGAGCGTGAGTAATCAGTGCGATTACTGCATCGCTTCGCATACAGTGTCGGCGAAAAAAAAAGGCATGACCGACGCGATGTTCAAAGAATTGATGGCAGTGGTTGGGATGGCGAATGAGACGAACCGGTTGGTGGCGGGGTATCAGGTGGAGATTGATGAGCAGTTCAAGACGGGGAGTAAGTAGGTGCCGGCGTAAAAGCGTCTGCGTCAATGGCTATTTCGGCAAAGCAAAACCCTTCATGCAGACCACTGTACGGTCAGCATCCTCCGGTGTGGTGTGGGTGATGCCGAGATTGGCGGTGCAGAGAATATCCCCTTTTAAGACCAGGCTGGTGTTGTTGTCGAGCGGCGCATTCTGCTTGGTGGCGATCAGGATGCGTTGGGAGCCGTCCGGTGAAAGGACCCAGATTTGGTTGAGCATGAGCTCGGACACATAGATGTTTCCTTTTCCATCCAACTCGATCCCATCGAATGCCGAAAAACCGTAGGGCAGAGCCACAGGTTCACCAGCCGTCCCGTCGTTTTTAATCGGGATCCTGAGTATTAGCGGGTCTCCGTCGGTAACGGCATAGATGTTCTTCTGTTGCTTGTCGAGCACGAGATCATTAACGCCCAGCGGGTATCCCGAATAAGGCTTGGGGGACCAGTTCAGCAGAGGGTGTGCCGACCACAGATCGACTTTTTTTCCATCAGGAGAGATTTTCCAGATTCCCGAATATGTGAGGTCGGTCATGTATACGTTGCCGATCGAGTCGATGGCGACATCGTCGGGATAACAGAATGGCCAACCCTCCGCTTTGGTCGCGAGCGGCGTCACGTTTCGAGTTTTGGCGTCGATCTTGTAGACCCCGGAGCTGGTTACAGTCGCATCTCGGCACGCGGGATGAAAGGGATTTTCCAGATCTTTGCGAAAGTCGCGTTTCGAATGGCCCGTGTATGCAACGTAGATGTTGCCAGACTGATCGAGATCAAGTCCGATCAAGTCCCCCTTGCCGCTGTCTCCCTTCGACGGCACCCAAGCGATGTGGTCGTAGCTGCCGTCATCTTTGAGCATGACGACTTCCCCGATATGCATTAGTGTCGCGTAGAGGTTGCCGTGCGAATCGACGCCCAAACCCTCCGGCGTGTCGGGCAGTTTGGCCATGACCCACGCCTTAAACTGTGCCGAGCAAGCCGGAGAAGCGGCTGCGCAAAACCAGGCACAACCAATCAGACAGAATAGTGTCCTCAGACCGATCGTGCTCCGCGTTCCGGATTTGATCATCCTATGGCTCTGTCCTTCATCATTTAGTTACCGGCGCTCGCTGAGGCTTTGGCCAATTCGTCTTTCACGTGCTGCGGCAGGCGGTTGGTGCGCTTGATGTAACCGGCCAGCGCCCAGAGCTCCTCGTCGGAATCATTTTGCGTATCGGCGGGCATATTCGTCCAGCGGATGCCGTGCTTGGCGACCCAGAAAATTTGCGATTCGGTGAATTGAGTTGCCATTGCATGCAAAGGTAGCGCGGCGTCTCCGTTCTGCTCCCCACCAGACGCGCCGTGGCAGCGGGCGCATTGCTCCACGTACATGCGACCTCCGGTGATCAGATTGACGTCGGTGGGCGGGACGGGACTACGAAGTTCGGGAGCACTGCGGCGAATGGATGCATGAACGGCGGTGCTAATGATGGAGTTTTCCAGTTGTGAAGCGGGCTGGTCGCTGCGAACATCGGCGAGGCCGAGGTAAAGATATGCGTACGCACCTGCGGCGATGATCGCCAGCGTGAAAAAGACACCTAAGATAAAGCCTTTCACCAAACCTCCATACGCGTTGCAAATGGCCCCAGTGGCTGTGCGATTCTCCGCCTCGCTGGTGAGTACTCGAGGCTTCGGAATGACGCCTCTCTTCTAATGAATACATGAGCGCGGGCGGAGGACAAGAACCCAGTCAGGTTCGGGCTTTCTTCCTGGCGATCTTCTTTTTGATCGTCTTCTTTTTAGGGAATTTGAATTCGTGCTGCTTCATGTCGACGCGGCGGCCACGGAAGGTGACACCCTCGGCTTCGAGGCGAAAGCGCTGTTCGAAGCCAGATTCGCCGCGGAGTTTGATTGCGCCGCCGGAGCCGAGCACGCGCTGCCAGGGAAGGCCGAAGGAACGACGAAGTACAGCGACGACTTGACGGGCGGTTCCGGGATGTCCGGAGGCACGGGCGACAGCACCGTAGGTTGAAACTTTTCCGCGCGGAATGGAGCGGATGGCGGCGGAGATGTCGGAATCGAGGGACATGGGGAGTATTGTAGCGGGGCGGTCGAGAATCCTCGAAGCGAGTCGCGAAATGCAGAGGTCCTTCGCTTCGCTCAGGATGACAAAACTATGGGACAGGCAAAGGCCCACACATAGCTTCGGGCGGACAGGAATGTCCGCCCTACAAAATAAACTACGCGGCGGCGCCTTTGTGGAAGGATTCGATGGCCTTGTGCTCGTTCTCGTAAACGTCAAAAATCGTGACTAGCTTGGTGACCTGGAGCAGATCACCGACACGCTGCGTCAGATTGGCCAGCTTGATGCTTCCGCCGAGGTTGCGCGCGGTCGTGTAAAGGCCGACGAGCGTTCCCAGACCGCCGGAATCGATGTAGGTGACGCCAGCCAGATTGAGAACCAGACTGTTTTTCTCGGCCAGTAACTTCTTGATCACATCCCGCAAATAGGCCGACTCTTCGCCAAAGACAATCCGCCCGGCGCAGTCGACGATCAAAACGCCGTCAATGATTCGGTTGCTAAGCTTTAGTTGCACGCCGCCCCTCCTAGTTTCAGCCCGCTAGAAGCGTACCGTGGAAGGATGGCGTTGTGCAAGGATTTCCTGCCATTTCTGCGCCGATGAAGGTGGTTCGAATCACGTATAATCGAGCTTTCCGCACATGAGCTATCAGGTCCTGGCGCGCAAATACCGGCCGCAGAAATTCTCGGAAGTAATAGCCCAAGAGCATGTTACGCGCACTCTAAAGAACGCCATTGAGCAGGGGCGGACGGCGCATGGCTATATTTTCAGCGGACATCGGGGGATTGGGAAAACCACGGTGGCGCGCATTTTGGCGATGGCGCTGAACTGCCGGTCGGCGGACAAGCCGGTGCCGGAGCCCTGCGGAGTGTGCGAGTCGTGCACCGAAATTCGGGCGGGAAACTCGGTGGATGTCATTGAAATTGACGCCGCCACCAACCGCGGAATCGATGAGATTCGCGAGCTACGAGAGGCGGCGCGGTACCGCCCGGCGCGCGACCGGTTCAAAATCTACATTCTGGACGAAGCCCACCAGATCACCGATGCGGCGTTCAATGCTCTGCTGAAAACGCTCGAGGAACCACCCGCGCATGTGGTCTTCATGCTGGCGACAACCCAGCCGGAGGATATTCCACAGACGATTCGCTCGCGCTGCCAGCACTTCAGCTTTCGCGCGGTGCGATTTGAAGAGATTCTGCGGCAACTGAAGGACTTGATGGAGCGGGAAAAGATTGCGGCGGATGACGATGCGCTGGCGCTCCTGGCCGAGGCCGGCGACGGGTCGATGCGGGATGCGCTGTCGATTTTGGATCAGGCGATTGCGTCTTCGGGCGGACGGCTGACGGCGGACAATGTACGGCAATTGGTTGGAGCAGCGCCATCAGGCGTGCTGGAAGAAGTGATGCAGGCGGTGGCACAAGGAGCGAGTCAAGAAGTGTTACAGCTGGTGGACAAGCTGATCAGCGAGGGGCACAGTCCGACGCATTTTGCACGGCAGATGGTGAGATTTTTGCGGAATGCAGTGGTGGCCAAGGTGGCCGATGCTGACTCTTCCCTGCTGCAGATTTCTGCAGACGAACGCAAGCGAGTGGCGCGAGTGGCGGAGTTGTTCAGCGAAGAAGATTTGGCACGGCATTTGCAAATTATGCTGCGGACGCATGGAGAATTGGGGTATCGACAGGAGCAGCGGTTTCATCTGGAGCTGGGCCTGCTGAAGATGGTGCATGCGCAACGACTGCTGCCAATCGAGCAATTGCTGAGCGAAGTTGCGGGAGCAGCGCCGGAGAAAAAACCGACAGTGGTTCCGGCTCCCGCGGCGCGAAAGCCTGAGCTTGCGCCGGCGAGCCGACCGAATTTTGTATCGCCGTTTGCGGCGGATTCGGCGCGGAAAAGCGGGATCAAGACGAAGATGTCGGCGGAGGAAGATGCGCCCACGATGCCGAGCGTGGCGACCGGAATTCCTAGTACGCCGGTAGTCATGGGGGCAGCAGCACCAGCGGCGGCGGTTGCAACGGCACCGGAGCCGGAATTAGCGGCTGAGCCAGCAGAGCAAGCTCACGATCTGCGTAATAAGGTGCTGGGGGCGCTGGAGGCAGGCGGACATCGAATGTTGTCGGCCTTGCTCGAAGGCGGCGAGTGGCAGGTGGAAGGCAACGAATTGGTGGTCAAAGTGGCGGCGTCGGCATCGGTGATCGATATGTCTTTGGGAGCCGATGCCAAGCGGATGGTCATGGCGGCGGCCAGCGGCGCGGCAGGACGTCCGCTGAAACTGCGGGTTGTGCCGGGAGCGGTTGCACAGACGCAAGCTGCGGCGAGGTCTTCATCGAATGGAGGGGGACGGAGCCGAGCGGAACAAGATCCGATCGTGCGGCGCATGAAAGAAAAGTTTGGGGCGGAAATTAGGACGATCATTGATTATCGGGAGAAGAAATAAATACAGAGGACACAGGGGACACAGAGGATTACGGATGAGTGGATTCAATCTGCATGAAATGATGTCGCAGGCGAAGCGGCAATATGAGCTGCTACAGCAGAAGATGGCGGAGACGATTGTGGAGGGCAGCGCAGGTGGCGGTTCGGTAGTGGTGAAAATGGATGGGCGGAAGCAGGTGCTGGGGATCAAGATCGATCCGGAGGCGGTGAAGGGTGGGGACGTGGAGATGCTGCAGGACCTGGTGACTGCGGCGGTGAATGGCGCCAGCCGGAAAGTCGATGAAGCCATGCAATCGACGATGGGCGGGATGCTGGGCGGGCTGGGGATTCCGGGGCTGTAGAGAATTTGTAATTTTGTAATTTGTAATTTCGCAATTTAAAGCAGGGACTGCCATCGATTATCGGCAACTAGAATCTTCGATTTTCAAATCACTAAATTACAAATTTCCCCATGCCTAACTTTGCGGAGCCGATGGCGAGGTTGATCGATGAACTCAAGAAGCTGCCGGGTATTGGCAGCAAGACGGCGCAGCGGCTCGCGTTTCATATTTTGCGATCGAGCGACGAGGATGCCGAGGCGCTGGCCAACGCGGTGCACGACGTAAAGGCGAGCCTGCGGCTGTGCTCGGTTTGCAACAACATTACGGACGTCGATCCGTGCGTGTATTGCAGCAGCGCGACCCGAAATCAGCGGTTGGTCTGCGTGGTGGAAGAGCCAACGAATATTGGGGCTATTGAAAAGACCAAGCATTTCAACGGCGTTTATCACGTGCTGCACGGATCGATTTCGCCGATTCACGGAGTCGGGCCGGAGCAGTTGAGGACTAACAACTTGATGCGGCGCGTGGAGAATGGCGATGTCGATGAAGTGATTCTGGCGACGAATCCAACGGTAGAAGGCGAAGCGACGGCGACCTGGCTGTCGGGTCAGTTGCGGCGAGCCGGGCTCAAAGTTACGCGCATTGCGATGGGGATTCCGGTGGGAAGCGATATTGAATACGCCGATGAAGTCACGATGCTGAAGTCGATTGAAGGGCGGCGGGAGTTGTAGAAGTCCTCGGTTTTAGAAATCACTGTTCCCTTCCCCAGACACACATGAATCCGCAAACAGCCCCAATCGTGCGATTGCGCTGTTTGCGGGCCAGAGACTCGTGTGAGCGGGATTTTCGATTGTGGATAGGCCGGGCGAGTTGCCCGAGAGCTGGGATTTATCAGCAGAAGTGCAGCCTTGGCGGGCGTTCGCGGCTGACCCTAAACGTCCAAAAAAGTGTTTTGTTCGTTCTCCGCGGGTAAAAGCCCTTCTGGCAGCGTGCCGCGATTATATTCCGCCATGCGATTCTTCCACTTCAAGAACTCAGTGAGCGTCTGAGGTTCGATACGAACCTCAACGCGGCGAAGGCTGGCGAGCAGCAGGTTCATTTCGTGGCGAAAGCCGTTGGCGGTGCGGAGATTTTTGGCTGCGTCTTGAACAGTTTCTATCTGCCGATTTCGATATTCGAGCAAGCCCCAACCCGCGGGCAAATCTTCGCCACGCAGCAAGCCGGCAGGAGCGAGATAGTATCGCTCGCAACCCATGCCAAGATGAGATTTTTGGCGAAAAGGCTTAGCGCGATCGGCGAGGAAATCGGGCCGGGAAATTTTGCATTCCACCATCACTGAGTGGCAGGCGCGTTTCCATCCGATGGCGTCGGGCATTTCGCCGTTGGCGCAAGCTTGCTCGGAGAGAATGACACCGCAGCGATAGGAACGCAGCCACCGCACTGCCTTCTCGACTAGCTGCGCATGAGTCACGAATCGAGAGTACGCGAAGCGTGGGCCTGCGAAAAGTGACTCAGAAGTTTCAGGAGAGAGCGTAATAAGCCAGTTCTCAGTCCGGAGTTCCCTGTTTTCAGGCCGCCATGCGGCGAGCCTGCGGACGGGGCTTGCGGACAACCAATGGTTTGATCATGATGGGGCGGCGGAGAACGGTTTCGAGCAGGTGGCGAGCGGCGGCGATGTCTTGGGCAATGCGGCTGCGGGAGTTATAACCTTCGGCTGAAATGACCAGAATCCGTCCATCTTCATGAAGTTGGATTCGCCGAATACTGCCGCTGTGATCGGAGTCAAAAGCGTTCGCCACGCGCAGAACACCCGCGAGTCGGAGAACGGTTTGGCGTTCGGCTGAAGTCAGTCCGGTAAAAGCCCTTTGCCCAGCGTGAGGCAGGGCGCCGCGATGATAGCGGGCCACAGCAGCGGCCAGGCGTAGTTTTTCGGCACTGAAGCCGAGGGGAGGATGAAGTTTCTGCACGAGCCGATAGGTAGTTTTCTGATGGTCTTTCTGTTTCTTGGAAAGGCCGACGTCGTGCAATAGAGCCGCTATTTGAAGAATTGCTCGCTCATCCGAATCTGCCGGCCTTTTCAGTGGAATGGAATCGTAGAGCCGAACCGCCAGGCGCGCAACATGAACGGAGTGCTTAAAATCCGGGTCGAGGAACGAGGCCCATAGTCTCAAGCGAGCAAGCGCGGCAGTCTGGATGTCGCTTCCTTTGGGAAGTTCGGCACGCCAGTGCTGCCATAGGGAGTCGCGACCCATGGTCTTGTGGCGATAACTTTGAATACGATGGTCGCGCTCGTCTACTACCTTGGCGTGCCAGAGCGAGCGAGAAGCAGGATCAGGAAACACGTTGATCTCGAGGGCAGCGAACCACAAGACGTCGAGATCATGGACTTCGCCGAGCAAGTCTTGCAGTGCCTTGAGATCAACGATCCATTCTTCGTGCTGAACCGGAAGAAAATTCTCGACAATATAGCGGAACCGCTTGATGCCGATGCGCAGGCTATGCCACGCGACTTGTGAGCCACTCCGCAAGGCGCGACTATGGAGCGCGTGGGCTTCGGTCCAACGTTCGAGGGCGAGATGCTTGAAAATCGGGCTGCCGGTGCGCACGCGGACGGAGCGGCGAGGTAATTCCTTGGCCCACTTCTTCCACTCATTGCGGTCGAACGCCTGCAGGGCCTGCGCGGCTTCGCGTTTGAATTCGGCTTCACGAACCGAGGCATATTGCACGAGCCTGGCCGTGACTAGGTCGTCGGGAGCACCGAGCTTTTGCACCCATTCCCGCATGACTTGCACGTCGCGAAGCTCACCCAATTTGCTGAAGAGATCTTTGCCCGCCTTCTTCATTTTTTTCCAGGCCGGGTCGGGGTCCATGGCCATGAGGCCGTCGGCCATGGAGCGGCACCGGCGGAGGGCGACGCGGAGATCGTGAACCGGATCGGCGGCGAAGTCAGCGCTGGCGCGATCGCATTCTTCGAGGACGCGCTCCATCCAAAAGGCGAGGCCATGCTGCTTCTTCTGCACCTTCGGCCGCGGGGTTTGGACAGCGACAGCCATGGACACTTGAGATTACCGCATCGCGGAAAGCCGCGCCAGCGAAGGCACCAAGCCAACAAATGGCTCCCAAAGTTAATTACCTCCGTAACATGCGTTGACTTACTTTCTGCTCTAACCTTCTAGCAGACTCAGGAGTGGCCTATTCAAACCGCGGCTACAACCAAGAAGGACGACCGCAGCGCGTCGGCTCGCGCCTTTATCCATAGTCTGAATATCTTGGTGAAGTACGTCCGTCTTTATGGCTTCACGCACAAGCGGACGGAATCGCAGTTCGAGACCACGTGGAAAGAGCTGCAGCAAGGGTTGCCGAAGGGTAGCGAAGGCGGATTCCTGCTGGGAGTAATCGATAACAAATTGCTCCTAGATGGCGTGCAACTCGAGGCTGGGCAAGCGGAACGCAGTTTTGCCCAGTTGCTGACAACTGCCGGCCTGGCCAGCATTAACTTTTCCAATCAAGTTACTCTCGACGATTTCTCCAAGTTGGTGAAAGCCTTTGCCACAGGCGGTTCTAAGGCACAGGACTTGGGCAAAGAAATCAAGCAAATCTTTGGCGACAGCAAGCAATCCACGATTAAGATTAATGAAGTGAAATTTGTGGCCGCTGATCCGGCGACGGGCGAAATCAGCGTAGCGGCGCAGATTGCAGCCCAGAGCCTGGGACCGGAATTCAAAGAATGGTTGAATGATCCGCAAAAATTGCTGCAACTGATTGCGGCGGCGGAAGGATCTCAATCGGGTGGAACGGGTGGCGGCGGTGGTGGACCTGCTGCACCATTTGGCAGTGTGCCTGCGGGAAACGCGGTGGCTGGAAGCGGACCAGCCGGGCCGAACGCAGGCGGAGGGCAGGTCGTAGGTGTTGTGCCTCTTGAGGAAGAGGAAGTGGTCCGTGCGATTCGCTTGCTTACGCGAGTTGGCGAAGCCACTACCGATCCCAATGCCACGCCCGAATTTCTGCAACAGGAATTCAGCAAGGTAGATCCCAATACCAAAGTCAATCTGCAGCAATTGCTGGAAGCGCTTTCCTCCAAGTTCGCGAGCGACAAAGAAGACACGCCTCTGTTGATGAAGGCGGCCGAGCAGATGGCCATTCGCTTTGCCATGGAACGATTCCAGAAGGGCGACGTGAAGGTCAACGCTGTGCACCAAATGATGGAGCACATGAGCCGGCAGATGGATAAGCTGCGCCAGATTCTGCGCATTCAGGAAGACAAGATGGGGCGGGCGGGAATTCTGGTGGAGTCGCACGCCGACATTCTGGACCGCATGTTTTGGGCGGAAGTGCCGGAGGACGGCAAGAAGAGTGTGCTGCTCTCCAACGAGGCCCCGTGCGTGCCGGCGCGCAACGTGCGCCAGTTCGTCGAAAGCTTGATGGAACGGGGCGACAAAACGACGGTGGCGCAGATCTTGCAGAACTATACGCGATGCATGCAGTTGAAAGAGGCGGAAGGCCGGCGCAAGACAGCGGTTGGACTCAGCCAGTTGGCAGACTTGTTCATGATCCCTGAAGTGGGCTTGTTGGAGTCGACGATTCGCGAGATTGGCGAGGCACTGGGGAAGGAACCCGATTCGGAAGTGCAGACTCTGCTGGGTGCTGCTTTTGTGCGCATGAGCGCAGAGTGCACGAACCGTAAACAGTACCGTGCACTGACCGAAGTGTGTACCTCACTGGATCGCTTGGCCAGCGTACGGCCTACGGCGGCTAACGATTTGCGGCCACGAGTCGGCTTAGAGGGGCGCGTACCGGAATTCATTGAAGAAGCGCTGCGCATGCCGCAAGTGCCGGCGGATTTACTATCCCTGCTGCGGCGGAACGCTAACGTTTCGATGGAACATTTCTCCGACCGCTTCTTCCGTTGCATGCGGCGGGACGAATGCGACCGCATGATCGATCTGGCGACAGAGCTTGGGCCGGCAGCTTCGCAGCAACTGATTACAATGCTGCGCGAAGGCCCGCCGAATACGGCTGCGTCGGTGGTTGGTTTGTTGAGCCGGTTGGATGTTCCGGCTTTACTAGAGACGTTGCCCGCTCGTCTGCGCGAGTGGAACCGCTTTTATCATGACGTGACGGTTCGACAGATTGCTTATGGCGCGGCCCATGATCGCGGCCGCACGCTGCTTGAGATTCTGGAGCTTTTGGATCCGTCGGTGCTACCGCAGGCGGTGGACGAGATCGGCATGAGCGGCGATCGCACGACGGTACCGCCGCTGATGGTGATGGCGGAAGCAGGCCAAGCGCAAGGGCGTTCGCCGCTGGTACAGGTAAAGGCGGTGGAGTCGCTGGGCCGATTGCGCGATCCGGACTCCGTGCCCATTTTGCGGAACTTGCTTGAGGCGAAAAAAGTTTGGAAGTGGACGAACCATCGCGAACTGCGGATTGCAGCCGCGCAAGCGCTGGCTAAGATTGAACCGCGTTATGCCACGCAGGTGCTGGCCGAGAGCGGGCTCTCCCCGGGAGAACTGGCGATTGCGCCGTTGGATGCGGCACCGGCGTGCCCGTGGGTACGGCAGCGTCGGTACGAGCGTATCGTGTTACGGAAGGCGCTGTCGGCGACGATCAGCAGCTCGTGGGGCAAGTCGAACATTCTGATCCGCGAAATGAGTATGGGCGGAGGCATGGGAACGAAAGAAGACAACCTCCGCATCGGCGGTGAAGCAAATATCGACATTTCGTTGGGAGTGAAACGGCACATTCGAGGGCAAGTGCTGTTGCGCCGTGCGCGAGCCAACGAAGTAGGATTTGAGCTGGTGAATACCGACCTGGATAGCCGCTACCGGCTGCGCACGCTCCTGATGGAAACGCTGGAGCGCGCGCCCGAGATGAAAGAAGGCGACTGGGACGGCCAGCGGAAGGTCTAACAAAGTTCGCGTTGGAAGGAAAAGCCCCTGCGCAAGCAGGGGCTTTTGATTTTAGGTGTCTTGATAAGGAAGCGAGCCAAACGCGCGATTGCTGCCTCGCAAAAAGCGCGAGGCTTCGCTCGGCTCGCCCAGGTCCCTCGACGGCCAAAGGCTGGGCCGCTCGGCATGACAATCTTCTGTTACTTCACTTTCACGAAGATGATCACGAGCGTATACAACGCCAACGACTCGATAAACGCCAGACCGATGATCAGGCCGAGCTGAATGCCAGGACGAGCGGCAGGATTGCGGGCCAAGCCTTCCATGGCGGCAGCTGTGGCCTTGCCCTGGCCGAGTCCGCAAATGGCGGATGCAATGGCCATCGAGAAGCCGGCAGCGATGGCGACCCAGTTCACGCCACTCGAGGCAGCTTCTCCCCCTTGCGCGAATACCGGCATGGCGAAGCAAAGAATCGCCATCGCCATAAAGATGTAACTTAGTGTGCGACGCATTGTGTTTCTCCTTGTATGAATTGGGCGCCTTCGCAGGCCCCATTTTTGCCGCCAGTGGGTGGTTGACGTCATCCCGTGCAGACGCCCTCACGCTGAACGGAAACTTTTTAGTGCTCTTCGGCGACGGCTCCCTGCAGATAAATCATCGCCAGCAGGACGAACACGTAAGTCTGAATCACCGACACGCCAAGGTGCAGGAGCATGAACAGAATTGGCAGACCGATCGGGATCAGCGAAAAGAACACCATGGTGACCATATCGCCGGCGAACATGTTGGCATAGAGACGCACGGTGAGCGACAACATGCGGGCCAAGTGGCTGACGATTTCGATGGGAACCATGAGGCATCCCATCGCGATGTTCGCGACCCAAGATCCAATGCTTGGTCCGGCAAAGTGCCGTAGGTAGTGCGCGACGCCCTGCTTCTTTAAGCCCTGATAGTGGTAATAGACAAAAGTCAGCACGGCGCAACCCAGGGGGACAACCGGAAAGCCGGTGGGGGAATCGAAGCCGGGAATCAATCCAAGAAGATTGCAGAAAAGGATGAAGAATCCGAGCGCGGCCAAGTAAGCGGTAAATTTTTCGCTGCCATGGCCGATGATTTCGTGAGCCTGGCCATCGATAAAACCGTGCCAGCCTTCGAACATATGCTGCAGGGCACCCGGCTTGTCCACCGATAGGCGCGAGCGCAAGAGGACAAACATCAGGAGCAAGAAGAGGAAGACCAAGAACTCCATGGCGGTGGAGTTGGGAATCGGCGCATCCGGATACTTGGGCTGAATGTGCAGCGCAAGCAGCGAAGCCGTCACCGGTCCGGCGAAAAGATTATTCAGAATTTGAGTAAACCAGAGTTGTTCATGCATAGAAAGCTTCTAGCTGTTAGCTACTGGCTCTTAGCTAAAACTCTTCAACCTAGATGCCGCGAGCGAAGGCGGCATAAATTTCGTATCCGGCTTCGCAGGCAATTCCCGCGACGGGCAAAAACAAGCCCGCAAAGAGGCCATAAAGGCTCGCGGGAGAAACACTAAAGATAACATAGGCAGCGAGCGCCATCAAAAAGTAGCGGAGCAGAAAACGCCACACGACGCCTTTGCTGGACTGGCGCTCTCCGGTTTGCGTAACGCGATCGGCAAGGCCGCTAACCACGCGCTCGAGCCAATAAAAATTGAGATAGGCGATAGCGCAACCGCAGGCGAAGCCGAGCGCAACGTGCCATCCGAAACGCACCCAGGCAGCGAAGGTAAATCCGCCGGCCAGAGCCAACATGAAGCGAGGAATGCGGGTGATGGCGCCGGCGTAGAAGGCTTCCGATTTGGTCTCGGACGGGTTCACTGAAAGTCCGATGAGCTGACGATGCGGATCAACTGGACGAATCCGGCAACGATGCCGAGGATCAATCCCACAATATACAACCACGTGGTATGCAACCAGTGATCGAGGCCGGCGCCGATGAGCCATCCGACGACGGTGGCAGCGGGAAAGATGAAGGCAATCTCGCTGTAGCGGGCAAGGGTGACGAGAAAGTTCTTCTTGTCGGATCCTGGAGGCATTGGGAGTAATGAGGATACACCCAGGGGGCGGCGGGCATTTCGAGAGGAGCGGACGTTTCAGATCGATATGGGATTACGCACTCTACATGGGGACATCTCTAATGTGGTCGCAGAGAAAGATTTTTAATGCGGTTCAACGGCGCTGGGCGAGGCTTTCCAGCGTTTCGAAGAATTCAGGGTAGGAAATGACCGCGCTATCAGCGCCACGGATGGTGGTTTCGCCTTCCGCGCGGAGTGCGGCGATGGAGAAAGCCATGGCGATGCGGTGATCGCCGAAGGCATCGAGGCCGGCGGCGTGTAATCGTTGATTACCGGGAATGCGGAGGCCGTCGGAACGCTCTTCGACTTCAGCGCCCATGGCGCGAAGATTGGTGGCGATGGCGGCGAGGCGGTCGGACTCTTTTACGCGGAGTTCTTTGGCGTCGCGGATTTCGATGCCTTGTTGTGTATAGGGAGCGATAGCGGCGAGGACGGGAATCTCGTCGATCAGCATTTCGGTGTGAGGAGAAGCAATGGTAGCTCCTCGGAGCGTGGCTCCCTGCGCTTGTAACGTTCCCATCAGTTCGCCATGCTTTTCTTCGATCTGCGTGACGGAGATGTGCAGGCCCATACCCGCGAGAAGATCGAGCAAGTAGCTGCGAGTGGGGTTGAGGCCGAGATCGGTGATGGTCAGTTGCGAGTCGGGAAAAAGCGCGGCGGCGCAGAGAAAGAAGGCGGCGCTGGAAATGTCGCCAGGGACAGTGGTTTCGATGGCCTGGAGAGCTTGGCCTCCCTGAATGCCAGTTTGCTTGTTATGAATTGTGACAACGGCACCGAAGGCGCGAAGGGCAAGTTCTCCGTGGTCCCGGGTGCGGACTGATTCTGCGAGGCGGGTTTCGCCTTCGGCGAACAGTCCAGCGAAGAGCAGCGAGGATTTCACCTGGGCGCTGGCAACGGGTATTTTGTAATGGATAGCTTTAAGGTTGCCACCGATGATACTCAGCGGAGGCCGGTCGTCTTTGGCTGAGATCTGCGCGCCCATCGTGCGCAGCGGAGAAATGATTCGGGCCATGGGACGGCGGGAGAGCGAGGCGTCGCCGATAAGGTCACTGGTAAATGGCTGCCCGGCGAGAATGCCGCTCAACATGCGCATGGTTGAACCAGAGTTGCCGCAGTCGAGCGGACCGGTGGGAGTTTCGAGCTTTGGGCCACGACCGTGAATTACGACCGAGTTCCCTTCCCGCTCGATCTTTACCCCGAGAGATTGCAGGCACCCCAACGTGCTGGCGCAATCCGCGCCGGTAGAAAAATTCTGCAGGCGCGTGGTTCCTTCGGCGATGGCCCCAAGCATGGCGTAGCGGTGAGAAATGGATTTATCGCCGGGCAGACGCACCGAACCGGAGATGGTTCGCGGGGGCTTGATCACAACGGTGGACGAGTTCGACACCGTCATCAACTATAGCGGAAGTTTACGCTAAAGCTTTCGCCTCGGCGGTGGCTTCTTTCAAAACCTCAGGCGGAACTTCTTTAATGGTGACATTGAACTCGAACATGGGAGTTTCTGTGCCGCGTCCCCAGCGGCCGACTTCCCAATGGGCCCGAAGAAACTTGACGTCTTTGAGAGCGTTGAGGTCGAGCAGAAGCGGATGCTGGGCGCGATAGAACTTCTGAGGGAAATTGGTGATCGGCTTGGGCGACCAAGTTGTGCCGTCGGAAGAGCCGTAAATGCTGATGTCGAGCGACTCCTGCTCGATGATGTTGGTGATGTTGAGGGTGATGAGGAAGACGCGGTTAGCGGTTGCGCCGATGTCGAGGGCCTGACCATCGCCTTTGACGGTGGCGACGGTTTTATCAGGAACTAAGAAGGTATCAATCATAACCAGTGAATTGTAACGCAGGGATGATGGTGAAGAACCCAGTTCTAAAATTTAAACACAGGGGGCACAGAGGACACAGAGAGCATTCTTAACCGCAAAGTACGCAAAGGACTCCGAGTAAAGCTCATTCTTCGTTCCTGCAAGTCTGGTTTTCTGCAGGGGGATCCTTGACCACTGCGTCAGGCTAGTCGATCCACAAATTGCCTGAGCAGAAGACCGACTTCTTCCGGCTGCTCCCAGGGAGAATAATGGCCAGCTTTGGCGACGACTTTCATTTCGCTGCCGGAGATGTAACGCTTCATAAGTTCGGCTTCGGGGATGCCGGTGGCAGTGTCTTCGTCTCCGGTAATGATGAGGGTGGGCACGTTGATGGTCTTTAGAGTTTCAAGGGAATCGGGCCGTTCGGCCATGCCGCGCTGGACGAGAGCAACGTCTTCGGGAGACATTTTGCGCATCATGCGAAGCGCGCCGTCGACAAGGTCGGGGCGAGTGGTGAGCGTGGTTTGTGCAAGGAGTTTCTTGACCGTGGTCTCGAAAAATTGTTCGGTGCCGCGTTCGAGGACATCTTGAGCGGCCTGCAGGCGCGCGTTGCGAGCATCGGCGGTGTCGGCTTGGGCTTTGGTGTTGCAAAGAACTAATGCCTGCGCACGGCCGGGATGCCGCCGCCAGAATTCGAACAAGGCATAGCCGCCGATGGAGACACCGACGAAGATCGCACGGTCGATTTTTTCTTCAGCGAGAATGCGCACCAGGTCGGCAGCGTGTTTGGCCATGGTCGCGGGGCCTTCGCCGATGCCGGAATCTCCGTGGCCGCGGAGATCAGGAAGGATGAGTTGATAGCGGTTCTGGAGAGCCTTCGACGCGGGCAGCCAGAAATCGTGGTTCACGGGAAAAGGATGGAGCAGGACGATTGGAGGACCAGCGCCGAGGAGTTCGTAGGCGATGTCGGCGTCGGAGGAGCGGATGTGGTTCATGGGTTGTGAAGTTTTTTCGCCGCGGATTTGCGCTGATGAACGCGGATCATTCCAGGGATCTAAGCGCCTACCAAGGACGCCTTGTGCACCCGAATTCACTCCCGCGCGAGGACGCCCGCCCTCCATCGCGCACGCTGAGCTTCTTACGGATTCGTGGCTTGGGGCTGACCGTTGGGGGCGGGAAGCATCAGCGGCTCCTCGGGCATGACGATCCAGGCGATGGGATAGGAAATCATTCCGATCACCGTGGTGCAAGAGACGACAAGCCAAAGCACGCGAACCAGCGTGACATCGAGATCGAAGTATTCGGCGACTCCAGCGCAAACGCCGGCAATTTTGCGTCCGGCGCGAGGGCGAATGAGGCGCTTGCGAGCCAGAACAGCCCCAACTCGGGTGCCGCAATAGGCGCAGACATTGGCGTCATCCTGAATGACTTTGCCGCAGTAGTTGCAATACATATCCCACCCCCTGCTTAATTATACGGATTTCGTGATAGACAGGTTCCCCAAGGGGTCAACGGTCGGGGCGTCGGTGGGTCAGGGGACTCCAGGCGCTAAAGCGCGTGACGGCACAACGGCCCCTTAATCGCAGCGCTGGAAGCGCTGCGCCACCCAAAAGGCATGCTTCGTCATCGCAAGAAAAGCCGGTTTCTTTGCTTCGCGGGTTGATCCGCGCGGCTGCGGATCACCCGCCTCCGCTCGAAATGACAGGTTCGCTTGAGGCCAGCCCGGGCGCTATTCTGACGTAGCCGGATAATCTTGCATCGAGCAATGTAATTCTTGCGCGGAAGAACCTGTAGCGCCGAAGACCGCACTGGTCGAGGAGATTGACGGGTAACGAGTTACGGCGTAGGTCTTTTTGGCGTTTTACGTGCCAACAGAGCCGGGGGCGTTATGCCAGAAGTATTCCACGAGTCGCCGCAGGGGTTCTGGCGCCCACCGGCGATCCATCCAGAAACCGCAGTGGCTGCGTTGCCGGCGGCTACTTGCCCCGGTTGCAGCTCGGAATTCCTTGCCGGTTCGCAATTCTGTCATGTATGCGGTACCTCGCGCGGACCGAAAACGTCTCCGGTGGAACATGGCTGGCGGCGAGTGGTGGAGACGCTGAGGTTCTTAGAAGCGCTCGAATTTCATAGCGTGAAGGAATGGTTCGGGCTGTCGACGGCGTCGCTGGCGGCTTTTCTTCTAGGCGTGGGTTGCGTGTTCGCTGCTCTGACAGTGGGCCTTCTTTACTCCGTGCAGAATTTTGCTGATTTTCAGGCGATCCAGCTATGGCGGATCGAGTGGCTGCTGGCTGCAGTGGCGGCGTTTGTGGCAGGGATTCTGCTGAAGAAGGCGGGAGAGACGGAAAAGAAGTGATAGTGGGCGCCGCAGTCGGCCCACCGTTTAGCGGCTCTCTTGAAAAACAGTGCCGCACCCAGGGAAAACGGTGCAGTTGGCACCAGTTCCGCCGTATCCAGTTGTTCCGTACATATCTCCAAAGCTGTCAAACGTTATGCTGCTGATCGGGAAGCTTCCATTGGGCGGTCCCCCGAAATTGTAGACGACTTCAAATGAGGGGTTCCCGGTCAGCATTAGATGTATTTCATATAATGTCCCGTGGACAGCGGCTCCTCCGTACGTCGCATCCCCGTAGAGGTTGCCTTCGCTATCAAAGGCGACTCCGCTCTCCGGCTCGCCCCCGTCATCGCCGCCCGAAAAGCTGTGCAGAATATAATGTACCCATTGACCATTGTTTTTTCGCGCCAGCTCAGAAACTGTGCCCTCCTGCTGCAGGTTCTCCCCACCGAGTTGCGTGACCGTGTATAGGTTGCCTTCCGGGTCGGACGTCAGGCTACCCGTGGGAGTCCGACCGTCCGATCCGCCCAAGAATCGATACATCACGGTCTCGGTCCATTGATTCCCTTTTGAGGGTGGCGTTAGCTTGAACACCGTGCCCCAGCCCGGAACAACGCTGCCCGCCACTCCCCCGATCTGGGTCGTTCCATAAATGGACCCTGTATTGTCCAGAACTAGGCCGCCGTTGGGGTTCGCACCGTCACCCACCGCAGCTCCAACGGGAATACCAGTAAAGCTGTAGAGGACTTGTTCTGTCCACGCTCCGCCATTCATCCTTGGCGGGCTCAGTTCGTAAATCGTGCCGCAATATTGGTAAAACCCGTCACCACAATTCTTGCCGCGCCCGCCTCCGTACAAAGTCGCCCCATAAAGATTACCGGCGTTGTCGATTACAAGGTCGCCAAAAGGAACGAATCCGTCGTTTCCTCCTTGGAAGTCGTACAAGATCGTTTCAGTCCAGGAGCCGCCTTTCCGCGTCGGCGGGGACATCTCGTAGACAGTTCCACAACCTGGGTAGGTTCCAAGTACCTCGCAGCTTCCTGTTCCCCCGTAGCCGGTGCTCCCGTAGAGATTCCCGTTTGAGTCAGTCACCAACCCGCCTTGAGGCCAATTGCCATCTCCTGGATGACCCAAGAAAACGTGCAGTACGCTCTCCGTCCAGACACCCCCACGCTCGATAGGAGGCGTGAGTTCGTAGACTGTGCCACAATTTCCCCAGCACGACGATGCACCGCCAGATGTGGTTATGCCATATAGATTGCCAACTGAGTCGAAAACCGTGCGACCGAGCGGATACTCGCCGTCTGTGCCGCCTTGGAAGCTGTAAAGGACACTTTCGTTCCACTGCCCGGAAGCGAGCGCGGCGAACGCAGACAGATAGATCGAGACGGCGATCGTGGTGCGGAGGACGCGGCTGCGAGGTCGCTTGGAGGAAGCTCGGAACATGCAATAAGTCCGGGTTCGAGCAAGCCGGGGGAGCGGCGAGGCTGACTCTGGGCAAACAGCATATCAGCGTCTGGGTTGGGTGGGAAGCGGTAATCGTTTGTGACTTGTGAGGTCGAGCCGAGGGGTCCTCAGGCGCTAAAGCGTGTGATCGAAAAGTGAAGCTTCCTATCGCAGCGCCAAGGCGCTGCGCCACCCAAAATCATATTACGGCAACCAAGGTTTCTACGGTCGTCGACTGGCAATATCCGCGCGAATCACCTTTAGGTACTCAGCCGCCGAAGCTAGAGCTTGTTCGGCATCGTGGTGGGAAACAAATCCGGTATCTTCGTAGAGCGCGAGATTGCGCTTCCGCCGGAGACGGTCAAAGACAACCAGCAAACCTGCATGCTTTTTTTCGAGATGGGACTGAACAAACTCGATGATTGCGATGTGGTGCCCAGGCTGGCTTCTCGCACGAAATCCGTGGCTGAACATGAATCCAAGAGAAGCCTTGAGCATGGCTTCATAAGCCTGCTGCAGACAAGCTTCCTCATCGAAGGCAAGGATCTTGCGTGCCGCTCCGAGTTTCTTATCCGCGCTTCCCAGGAAGCGCTCAATCTGCGCCCAATCCACGATTTGTGGCCGCAGCTTCTTCATTCGATCCCAGGAGCGAAATAAGCTTATTGTGCCAGACACCTTCCACAAAAGTGTCTTTGCGGGCGCGCCGCGAGGCGAACTCTTTGGGCGTAAACACGGTGTAGTTGATCTCACGGCCTAGTCGCCGTTCGAGCTGCTGCACGGCTTGCGCCAAGGCTTCCTGGCGGGGAGCGCCAATTACGAGTAGATCGATGTCGCTGGCCTCGTCCTGTTGATTGTGGGCGAAGGAACCGTATAGATAGGCCTCGCTTATTCCTTGGATCTCCTTAAGAGCCTCGGCAATGAGCGGCCCCGCGCCGATGGTCTTCGTAACAATGTTGCGTACTTCCTTAAATAGCGGGTAATGGTGATTGAGCTGGAAATATTTTTGGCGACCGCTTACTTCCGACTGAAATAGCCCCGCGCGCTCCAGTCGCCGCAACTCCTTTGACAGGTTGGACGGGTCGAGGTCCAGCTGTTCCGCCAACTCCCGCAGATGGTGGCGGGCCGTGGGATTGGTGAAATAGTAGGCCAGCAGCTTCTGACGCAAATGGGATCGAAGGTTCAGCATGTAGTATTAATATACCACATATGTGGTAATACATAACCACACGCGCTTCTAATGCACACTTTCAGGTTCGACTCCGCCCGAAGGCCGGCGTTGCTGGGTCATGCGATAGAGGTGATGGACCGGACCGGTGCCTTTTCCAAGCGGGTGGGCTTTGCTGATGGCGGCGGCGACGTAGGCTTTGGCCAGGAGCACGGCTTCGGGCAGGCCGCGGCTGAGAGCCAAATGACAAGCAATCGAAGTGGCAAAGGCGCAACCGGTGCCGTGGGTGGAATTCGACCGCAGGCGAACCGACTTGAATATCTCCTGCTCAACGCCGGTTTTGCTGGTGAAGCTGAGAAAGTCGATAGCCTTGTCGAGGTGGCCGCCGGTGATGACGACGGCTGCGGCACCCCGTTCGTGAAGTTTCATGGCGGCGGCGCGCATCTGGTCGGGATTGGTGACAGCGAGCCCTGTCAGAACTGCAGCTTCGTCGACATTGGGCGTAAGAACTGTGGCGAGCGGGATCAGCTTCTCTTCGAGAAGCCGTGCACCAGCGGCGTTGAGCAAATCGGCTCCCGAGGTACTTTTGAGGATCGGGTCGAGGACGACATTAGGCAGCTTACTTTTGGCCAGAAATTCCGCCACGGCACGAACGACCTTTACGTCACCTAACATGCCGATGTGAACAGCCGCTATATCGACGTCGGAAACCAGTTCATCGAGGGTTTCAGTAACCAGGTCCGGATCGACAGGCTGGACGCGACGGACGCCGGAGGTCGACTGCACGGTCAGGGCGGTGATACAGGAAACACCGTAGCAGCCGTGGGCGGCAATGGTCTTGATGTCGGCGGTAGCACCGGCTCCGGAAGAGGGATCGAACCCGGCGATGGTGAGCACGACAGGTGGCGAGACGGCCATACTTAAATCTATCGAAAAGCAGAGCGCGGACAAAATAGTGGCCGCGCGCTTGCTCTTGCCTTAAATCATCGGCACAAGCCGATCTTTAAACCATTGAAAATGCATTCTGCGGTAAGTCTTTAAAGACAATAGCGCGAGTAAATATTTCCGATAATACAACCGGCGGGCCATTTATTAATTTGTAAACATGTAAGTATATCTTATGTATGAAGATAGCTACACTGTATCAAGTCGTACAGTAGGTTACGTAAGATATCCATAACTAGCTGGTAACACTTCTACCCCGGGAACGGCATTGACAGAGTGGACGTGGACCTTTAGCATCTTGAAATCGTTGCTGCAGGATCCAGCAAAGACGGGGAGGACGACTTAGAGATGGGAGGTGACTGAATGCGAAAGCAAATTGCTCATGGACTGATGACGGTACTATGCGTTGTCAGCCTGGGAGCGGCTCAGGGGCCAAACAGCTCAGGGTCTAAAGACACCCAAGCAGCCGTACCTAGACAGATCGCGGACGGATCCAAGACAGGATCCCAAATCCAAACCAAATCACATAAGCCCTACCAGGTGGGAACAGCGTCCTGGTACGGAGAGGACTTCGACGGCCGGGAAACCGCCAGCGGGGAGCCATACAATATGTATGACTTCACGGCGGCGCATCCAAGCCTGCCGTTAGGGACCTGGGTGCGGGTGACCAACCTGCATAATGGCCGACGGGTCTATGTACGGATCAACGATCGTGGTCCAATCGTTCCGGGCCGCATCATCGACTTGTCTTTTGGCGCCGCTCAAGCGCTGCACTTTAAGGACAAGGGTTTGCAGCGGGTCCGTCTGGACATCGCCAAGCCACATGACAACCAGCCACAAGAAGTCGCCATGCTTCGTCCAGTAGCGTTCTAGCTACAAAAGGCTTTAAACTTTCAGAGTGCACGATCCACGCCAGTGCCTGATCGTTGCTTTGGATGTTTCGTCCGCGGCCGCCGCGCAAAAGATAGTAGCGGCCGTGGGCGACTCGGCCTTTTGCTACAAGGTCGGGATGCAGCTCTACACGGCCGAGGGTCCGCGCGTAGTGCGGGAGTTGGTGGCCTCGGGACGCAAGGTCTTCCTTGATCTGAAATATCACGACATTCCGAACACGGTCGGCGCAGCGGTGCGTGAAGCGGCGGCGCTGGACGTAAGCATGTTGACGGTGCATGCGTCGGGCGGCGGGAAGATGCTGCGAGCTGCGAGCGATGCGGCTGCGGGAAACCCGGGTTTGATGGTGCTGGCTGTAACGGTACTGACCAGCCTGGATGACCGCGACATGGAGAAGCTCGGCGTGCATGGGCATGTGCAGGGTCAGGTGCTGCGGCTGGCAGCGCTGGCGTTGGCGAATGGCTGCCACGGGGTAGTGGCGTCGGCGCGCGAGGCGGGCTTTCTGCGGGGACAACTGGCGGGCGATTTCGCGATCGTGACGCCGGGGGTTCGTCCGGCAGGCGCGGCGCATGGAGATCAGGCACGCGTGGTGACGCCGGCGGAAGCGATTGCGGCGGGTGCGACGCATATCGTGGTGGGCAGGCCGATCACGGATGCGGAGGATCCGGCGGCGGAAGCGAGAGCGATTCTGAGTCAGATCAGTTTTGATGTGACGCTGAAGTGAGCCGAATCGGTGCGTCCGGTTTTGAGCGTATCGCATGTCCTCGACAGGTATCATCCATCGTGGGATCATTGACCGCGGATGATTCGTACTGCCGGTAGCCGCCATGCGCATTGAGAAGAAAAGGAACCTTCTAGTTCCGCTCAACAATCCGCCTTCGCCAACCCTATGGCCTCGAATCGTTATTGCCATTTTGCGCCCGCCTTTACTGGTGCTCGGCTTTGTCTTTGGCAATCTCTATCAGCTATGTTTCGGCTGGCTCGACAGGCGTATCGCGAGACAGAATGAGCAGCGTTTTGCCGAAGATGTCCATACATATCTGGCGTTCTTGTTCTCGGAGCACGGCGCGAAGGTCATTCCGAACGAGGGAGTTCCTTTCCCGCCCAGCTTCGATGGCGCCTACGTCACCGTGTCCGTCGAGAACCTACGCTTAAGGTTTGTGCGAGGGCGCGGGGATTTCTCAGTCAGAGTTGCTTCTGCTTTCGCTCCGAATGATTGGGAAGACTTTCAGTTGGTCGCTGACGGCATCGGTCAGTGGGATGTGTCCAAGCGGGAAGCCGGAAATTACACTCTGGAAACTTTTGAGCCCGTTCTACGGTCTCGACTGGGACGTTTACAAGAAGCGTTGTCGAAAGGCCGTTTCGAGACAAGTCTGAACGACGCAGTGAAGATACACAATGCAGCCGTTGACGAATACGCCGCGACCCTACGACAGTCGGGCATCATTCCCAAGCTCTACTAGGTCTGCTTCTGGCTCGTGACAAGAATCTGGGCGTATTGCGGCGTCCACGGTCCTCGCTGTCAACTGGCGAAAAATCGCCTTAACACTCAGAACCCCTTGCCACGACGAAAAGACGGCGCAGCTTCTGACATCGCTTCTTCTCAGCAGTGAACGGTGTGTTAGTTTGAGATTCACGGTGTGGCTGGACAGCGAATGGTGGCCTCGATCGAATCATTGTCCCTAACCTCGGGGGCCTTTCTAATAGCCATCGTTTCAGCGGGCATCGTTTGGTTGTTATATGTCGTCGGACCAAAGAATCTGCGCGAGGTCTGGGTTGTGGTTGTGCCGTTCGGTCTTGCGTATTGCCTTTACTGGGCTCCGGTCTGGTTCGCGCATGGCTCTGAATACGAGAGGGCGCTCATAAAATCCGAATACCGCAATTGGCAGTTTCTGTTCATTATCGCGTGGTTTCTAGCCGGAGCTATTCCATCGGCCGCCATCGTCAGCCTACTTCGAAATCGACGTGCCCGTTAAGGATTCTCGGAATAACGGCGAACTGCGTTACTTCTTCCCTTCTTTTTGTCCTGAGGCCAGCGCTTTCTCGTCATTCAAATAGTTAGCGCTGAGCGTGCCTTTGTCTTTAGCGAGTCCGATCAACGTGGGATAGAACTGCACGAATGTTGTGTCTACGGCGGCGTGCGCCTGATGGCAGGAGTAGCAAGCGGCTTCCTTGGGAACCATCTTGGAAGGCTCGTCGGTATCGAAGCCGAAAAAGGCCCACTTGCCTTCGAAGCGGGTATCGTCGCGGACGTGGACTTCGCGGCCCATGAGTTCGGGAGTCTGGAAGTGGCCACTCTTGTTGATCGATGCTTTGTCGCCCGCTTTTCGGACTTCGAGCACCAGCATGGTTTTGTCGGGCCAGGTTCCGGTTTGCAGGAAAGCCTTATAGGAATCGGGGTTGACGAAAACGTTGTCGAAGACGGAGTGGCCCATGTTCATGGGGTTTGGGCTATAGCTCATGTCGACGCCGGAGGTCAGAAAGACCCACGATCGATAGTTCGTGGGGAACAGCATTTTGCCGTCTGCGGTATAGGTCGGGACGTCGGTAGAGGAAGTTGAATCCGCAGCTTGCATCAGCGGCAGACAGGCAAGTGACACGAACAGCAAACAACGGACGATCCACCAACGCATAGTTCATCACTCCAGGTAAAGAAAATGAACTGCAAACTTATTCCTGGTGAGACTGCCCACCGCGAAAAAAGTTATCACCGTTCGTGCTCAGTGAACGTAATCGGCCAACTTTTCCAGCGCGAGGTCATCGGAGTCGAGCACGTTGCGCTGCAGCCAATAGGCATGGCCGGCCCCATAGATCACCAGCACGCGGTCGTCGGGCGAATCCATGAGGTTGCGCAGATTGGCGAAGATACGCGCGTTGCGACGATACCATGCGGCCATGAGATCGGGGCCGGGATATTCTCCGTTGCCGGCAAATCGCGCCATGCCCATGTAAAGCGCATTCCCTTCCCTGACTTGCTCCTCGGCGTTGATATGAAGGAAGAGATCGGTGACTGTGCCGTTCTTGAGGATGTTTGATTCTTTTTCTAATTCCCGCGGCGCGACGGAGACGATGTCGTTCATCAGTTGTTCTTTGCCGTTCTTCTTGGCAAAGTCGGCAACCGCTTCGTAGGGAAAATCTCCCATGATGTCGATGGGATAGACCTGCTTAAGACCCATTTCTTTCGCGAGGCGAAACGCGACCTGATCGACTTCGTTGGCGGTTAATTCATACTTACCGGCCAGATAATCGCGGTAATGCTGGTTAGTTTTGTCATCGCCCAGCGGCGCTTCGACAGCTATTTTTGTAGGGCGAAATGTTTTGAGGTTCTCGACGAAGGCGGCGATTTCGGCCTGGCGCTTGGGAGCCTTCATGTCGTCGACTTGGAGATTGAAGACGTCTCTTCCAGGGTTGGCCATGTGAAAAGTGCCAAGCACCAAGACATGCGCTTTGGGAGTTGGGCCCGGGGACGAGGGATTTTGCGCGACTGCGCACAAAATGGCAAATGCAAACGCGGCAGCCAGGAGGATGGTTCGAGTCGAAGTTCGCATAGCCCCTTATACCGAGGCTAGCTCATCTTCGTTCCATCGGTGCGTAACGCTGCGGATACGCGGGGCCGATATAGTCGGCGCGGGGGCGGATCAGGCGGTTGTCGTCTAGCTGCTCGATGACGTGGGCGGTCCATCCGCTGATGCGGGAAACGGCGAAGACCGGGGTGAAGAGGTCGACGTCGATTCCGAGGGTGTGATAGGTCGAAGCGGAATAGAAGTCGACGTTGGCGTTGAGCTTCTTGTCAGACTTGATGAACTGCTCGATGGCCTGCGAGTACTGGAACCACTTGGGCTGACCACTAGAGGTGCCGAGATCGCGCGACATGCTGCGCAGGTGAGTAGCGCGCGGGTCTTCGGTGTGATAAACACGATGGCCGAAGCCGGGAACTTTCTTCTTCTGCGCTAACATGCCTTTGATGTATTCGACCGGATCGGCGCCCGAGGAATCGATGGCTTGCAGAATGTGAAACACAGCTTCGTTGGCGCCGCCGTGCAATGGGCCTTTCAGGCAGCCAATAGCAGAAACGATGGCGGAATGCATGTCAGAGAGAGTGGCTGCGGTGACGCGGGCAGCGAAGGTCGAGGCGTTCAGTTCGTGATCGGCGTGGAGTATAAGAGCGATATCGAGGGCACGCTCAGCGGTTTTGGAAGGATATTCGCCATTGAGCATCAACAAAAAATTCGCCGAGTGAGAGAGCGAGCGATCGGGCTCAACGATTGGTTTCCCTTTGCGAATACGGTCGTAAGCCGCGACGAGCATGGCGATCTGCGAAGTCAGACGAATTGCCTTATGAAGGTTGGCTTCGCGGTCGTTGCTTTTTTCTTCGGGATCGAAGAAGGAAAGCGTGGAAACCATGGTGCGCAGGACGTCCATCGGCAAAGCGTGCTTGGGAACCAAGCTCATGCGGTGGTAGATGGAGGCATCGAGCTTGCGTTCTTCGGCAAGGCGATCACGGAGCTGGTTGAGCTCGGGGCGCGAAGGCAGCCGGCCGAACCATAACAAGTAGCAGGTCTCTTCAAAGCTGGATTTGTCGGCCAATTCGTGGATATCGATGCCGCGGTAGGCTAGGACGCCGCGGTCGCCATCGATATAACAAATGCTGGACGTGGTGGCGACGACTCCCTCGAGACCTTTGGTTGGTGCGGTGGTGAGGCTGGACATGGTTTTTCGCTCAATTTCCGGAGATCTGTGGTTGGGGCGGCACCGAAGGGAACAGCGCACGTCTCAACTCACTTTTATACAGCAAAAATCATCAAGTTTCCAATTCGCCGCGAAGTGGAAAGTACTTTGGTTTCCACTACAAAGGGATGCGATGGCTTGGCCGAGACTGCTTTGAACAAAGACGGACACGGGTCACACGGATTTTCAAAGAAGATTTTCGAAGGTTTGAGTGAATCCGTCGCAAGACATGGTGGATCGAGCGTTCCCAGACTTAACCAGAAGTAACACCGCCCTGTCGGGAATAGCCGTACATTTCGAAATCCCGGTTAGAATCGGAGGATGGCGATGCGTTGGGGATGGTTGGTCGTGCTGGCAGCGATGATGCCGTGCGCTGCGATGGCCGCGGACCAGCCGACGGGCGGCTCGATGCTTTCGTGTCTGCAAGAGAGTCCGGGCAATCCGGCGTGCATTCCTTCCCACAACGATCTCAAGAAAGCCAAAGAAGCGTTCTCGAAGGCGCTACACCTCGAAAAAGAAAAGCAGCTCGACGAGGCGTATCACGAGTTCGATACGGCGGCGCGGCTGGTGCCCAACAACATCGATTATCAGACGGCGCTGGCGGTCACGCGGGAAGAGCTGGTTTCGCAGCATTTGAAACAGGGCGATCTAGATCTGGAAGGCGGCTTGCCGATACAGGCTCAGGCTGAGTTTAGCAGCGCCATGGCGCTGGATCCGGACAACGCATTTGCGCAGCAACGAATGCAGGATTCGCTGGGCGAGTGGGCTCCGGAGAAGAATACGGGAGTAAAGATTATTGACGCGGCCGGACCGGCGCAAGTTGAGCCCAAGGGAGGACGGAATGATTTCCATCTGCGGGGAGATACGAAAACCATCCTGACGCAGGTCGCGCAGACGTACGGGATCAGCGTGGAGATTGATCCGTCGGTGGTTTCGCATCATATTCACTTTTACATTGACAACGTGGACTTCTACACCGCCATGCGGGCGGCGTGCGATGTCACGGGAAGTTTCTGGACGGCGCTTTCGGATAAGCAGATCTTTATTGCCAAGGACACGCAGGAAAACCGGCGTTTGTACGAGCGCATGGCCTTGCGCACGTTTGATCTGGGGTTTGTGAACTCGGCGCCGCAGGTGCAAGAGGTGATTAATCTGCTGCGGGTGATCTTCGAGATCCGATTCGTAGCGCCCGCGATGCAGACTTATCGTGTGACGGTTCGCGCGCCAGTGGAGATTCTGGATGCAGCCACCCAATTTCTCGAAAACTTTGGGGAAGGCCGGCCGCAAGTGATGTTAGACATTCAAGTCTTCGAGGTTGACCGTCAATTGGCGACGGATTTTGGGCTACACATTCCGCAGACTTTTAACTTGTTCAACATCCCGGCAGCCGCGCTTCTATCACTGGGAGGGCAAAATCTGTCGAGCCTGGTCAATCAACTGATTGCTGGTGGCGGCATCAATCAGGCGAACTCGTCCGCTCTGTCGGGATTGCTGGCCCAGCTGCAGGGACAGCAAGGAGGCAATTCGATTTTCAGCAACCCGGTGGCGACGTTTGGCGGCGGATTGACGTTAATGGGGTTGACGCTGGACATGATTACGGCGACCTTGTCGCGCAACGAAAGCCTGGTGAAAATGCTGGACCATGCGACGCTACGCGCAGGTCAGGGAGCCGATGCCAGTTTTAAGATGGGGCAAAGATATCCGGTGATCAATGCCAGCTTCGCACCGATATACAATACATCCGCGATTTCGCAGGTGTTGCAGAATGGCAGCTTCCAAGCGCCGATTCCGTCTTTTAATTACGAGGATTTGGGGCTCGATATCAAGGCGAAACCGACCATTACCTCGAACTACAACGTAAATCTGCAACTGGAAATGCAACTGCGCTCGCTGGCGGGGCAGAGTTTGAATGGCGTTCCGGTGATCGCCAGCCGCGCTGTGAAGTCAAGCGTGAATCTGGAAAACGGCGAACCAGCGGTTGTGGCCTCTTCTATCTCGCAAACCGAAATGAAAACCATTACTGGTGTTCCCGGGCTGGGATTTATCCCTGGGCTAAAAAATCTCGCTGCGACCACCAGCAACAGCACGGAAGATGACGAGCTGTTGATCGTGATCACGCCGGAGATCGTAAACCTGGAACCCACTCACAGCACGGAAGTCTGGCTCTCGAAGTAAGCGCTATTTGGGCTGCTTGGCGGCGAAATCTACCAGCTTTTGCAGCAGCTCATAGGGGATCCCACCCGCTGTTAGTTTGCGTCCGTTGATGAAAATGGTTGGAGTGCTGTTTACCTCAAGCGACTGCCCCAGATCGATGGAATGCTGCACACGGCTGGTGGTCTCGGGTTTGGCGGCGCAGGCGGCGATGTCACTTCCCTTTACACCGGAGTTGTCGGCGATGAGAGTCAGTTTCTCGTCAGCATTTGATGCAGTGATGTCGGTTTGCACACCGTAAACCCCACTGACAAACTTCCAGAAGGCATCATTGTTGGCGCGGCCGACACAATCGGCGTAGCTCGCCGCTTTCATCGCCCAATCGTGCATGGGCAGAGGAAAATTCTGGAAAACCAAGCGGGCGTTTTTGTCTTCGTCGATGAGTTTGTCGAGCGTGGGCTGGGCGTCTTTACAGTGCGGACATTGGAAATCGCCGAACTCAACGATGGTAACTGGAGCTGACGCGGGGCCACGCGATGGTCCGTTAATGCCCTTTTCGAGTTCGTGGCGGGCTGCGTCGTAAGGATGGGCGCCAAAGGGGAGAATTTCGCCGGTCATGACGTGCTTGCCGTCGGCGGTGACGTAGAATTTTTGGCCTCCTGAACCTTGGGGACTGGACAAAGTAACGTCGACTTCGGCGAGACCTTCCGCTTGCGACGGTCGAATGTGGTTTATCTTCCAACTGACGGCGGAGTCGTAGCCAAAGGTCTGCTGAAGGAATGCGTTGACGACTTCCTCCGACGGAAGTGGCGTGGAGCCAGAAGGTTTGGCTTCGGCATGGTGAGCGGCCGTGGTATGCTCCGCGGGTTTTTGCTGAGCACCGACTAATCCAGCGAAGAGGAACGGAATGAAGAGTAAACTTGCGTGACGAAGCATGATTTCCTTTCTGGAATTACGCGGCACGGCCTATAAATCTCGTCCGCTAGACATCCGCTTTGGCAGCGATCGGAAAGCGACGGCCATAGCCGAAAGCTTTGGCTGAAATTTTCAATCCCGGGGCGGCCTGTTGCCGTTTATATTCGGCGCGCTCAATCATGCGGATGACTTGTTGAACTAGAGTAACATCGAACCCGCGTTCGCGGGCAATCTGGGTGGCGGGCTTCAAATCCTCGATGTAATCCTCGAGAACTGCGTCGAGCACTTCATAGGGAGGGAGGGAGTCGCTGTCTTTCTGATCGGGGCGGAGTTCGGCGGAGGGTGGCTTTTCCAGGCTGGCTTGGGGAATGACGGGACGGCGCGAATTCACATAGTGGCTCAGACGATAAACCATGGTCTTGGGAACGTCGGAGATGACGGCGAGACCACCGACCATATCGCCGTAGAGCGTGCAATAACCGACGCCGAGCTCGCTTTTATTGCCGGTGCTCAGGACGATGGCGCCAAATTTGTTGGAGAGCGCCATCAGCAACGCGCCGCGAATGCGCGACTGAATGTTTTCCTCGGTTTCGTTTTCCTTGTAATTTTTGAAGACATCTTTCAGAGTTGCGCGATAGCTCTGGAAAATCCCGCCGATCGGGAGCACTTCAAATCGGATACCGAGATTGGTGGCCAGCGCGCGCGCGTCGTCGATTGACCCTTGCGAGGAATAGGGGCCGGGCATGCCAACGCCGATGACGTTGGCGGGGCCGATCGCATCGGCAGCGATGACCGCGGTGATGGCAGAATCGATGCCGCCGCTGAGGCCGACGATCACTTTGTGGAAGCCGCATTTGTTGACGTAGTCGCGAGTGCCCAGCACGAGCGCGGCGTAAACGCTGGCTTCTTCGCCTTCCATCTGGCGGTGGATTTCGCCGGTAAGCGAATTGGAATCGAAATAGACGATGTCTTCCTCGAAGGATTTGCCCTGAGCGATTACCTCTCCATCGGGATTCAGAACCAGGCTGGAGCCATCGAAGACGAGGCTGTCGTTTCCGCCTACCTGATTGACCATGGCGACGGCGACTTTCTGATGGCGCGCGATGGAAGCGAGCATTTCGCGGCGTAGCTCGCGCTTCCCCACCCAGAAGGGGGAAGCGGAGATGTTGAGGACGAAGTTAGCTCCGGCGCGAATCAGGGATTCGACCGGATCCTGCGGGTAGAGCTGACGATCCCAAAAATATTTGTCATTCCAGGCGTCTTCGCAGATGGTGAGGGCCATTTGTCTGCCGCAGAACGGCAGAAGATCTTGTTTCGGGGCGGGCGCGAAGTTACGCATTTCGTCGAAGACATCGTAGGTGGGGAGTAACATTTTAGATTGCACGAAGGCGACTTTGCCGTCTTTGAGGAGGGCGGCGGAGTTCATGACCTTCTTGCCAGTTTCGGCATGAGCGGGAGTGACCAGGCCGCAGATGACCGCGATGCCGTGAGTCTCGGACGCGATACGTTCAGCGGTTTCGCGATTGTGGGCGACGAAGGAGTCGCGCTCGACCAGATCGCGAGGGGGATAGCCGCAGACAGAAAGCTCGGGAAAAAGGATTAGGCCGGCGCCGGCTTTCTGAGCACGGCGAGAGAAGGCGATGATCTTATCGCCGTTGCCTTGGAAATCTCCAACTGTGGGATTGATCTGTCCCAGCGCGATCTTCACAGTAATAGTTTAGAGGCGAAAGATAGCGGAGGCCAAGTTAGAAGGCGGGGTGGTTAGCGGCAAAGCTGGGTCCGGGTCCGGTGGGTGGTGGCGGCGGCGCAGGCACAGGCTGCGGCGAAGGCGACGTGCTGCGCGGAGCGTCGGGGGAATCGTTAGGCACTTCTTCGCCGGGACGGCGGAGACTCGGAGCATTTGCCGGCCTTGCAGCGTCGGCCACAGCGGGCTTTGGCGCCATCTCGATTTCTTTTTCGGTGCGGACGATTTTCTGGCCGTCAACTTTCATGGTTTCTACGCGGACCACTTCATCGCCGACAAAGCGGACGAAGTCGACATCTTCCGGCGGCGTGCCATAAATCCATTCTTCGTATTCGGCCTCGCCATCTTTTTCGCGATCTTTCTTCGGCGGCCGGCCTTTGGCGTAGAGAACCATCTCGCGGTTCATGCCTACCAAAACGTTGTGATTCTTGATGGCGTCCTTCAGCTTGGGGGGAAGGGTGTCGAGGTAAGCCTCTTCGGCCGACTTCGCGTCGAAGTCAAACACGGGGCGCAACAGCAGTTTGAGTTGCTGCGGCTTGAGGTCGGGCACGTAGTGGTCGAATACCAAATCCACGTAGGAGCCGTGCGGATTGGCGCTGGGGTTGCTCGGAGCGATGGGAGCGGTACTGCCGCCAGCGCCCACCTCGATGTGCTGATACCACTTCTTCTTCCGAATGGGGCCGCCGTTGATCTCAAAATGAATTTTGTTGTTACTAACGGTGACCGCGCTGAGGTGAGCCTCGTCGCCGGGCCGCATGGCGGGCCCGTAGAGGGCAATCATCCTTTGCAAATCTGCGCCGCTGGGGCTGACCATGCCGTCTTTGAGGGTTAGGCCGGTTTTTCCCATGGGGAACTGGGTGCGGATGAAGATTAGCTCGTCCTGAAAGGTATGAATGAGTTCAAGCCGAGTTTCTTTGGAGATGGGCGGCAATGAGGCAGGCTTCCGGGCAGAGGCATTTTGCGCCGGGCTAGCCGCCGCCATCAGGAGAATCAGAGAAGCCAAGGAAACCGAAGGTGCGAAACCAAACTTCATGAGACGCCCAAATCTTATGATGCAATTATATTCCTCGGCGTCTAGGAAACCACAAGGCCATCTCGGGCGACTTGGAGGGGCAGGACGCGGCCACCGTTTTCGCCGATGGCAGTGGCGACGCGGCTGGCGGAGCCGGGTTCAACCAGAAAAATGACGCAGCCTCCGCCACCAGCGCCGCAAACTTTTGCGGCTTGGCCACCGTGCTTGGAGGCGACCTTGATTAGCTTGTCGATGAGCGGGGTGGTAATGCCGGGAGCATTGGTTCGCCGCAACTTCCATTCCTCGCGCAAGAGTCGAGCTACGCCTTTCCAATCGCTGCGGAGGAGAGTCTGGTGCATGGAGCGGGCGATGGCAGCGATGCGTTCGAAGTTGCGGAAGACGCGCTTATCGCCGTCGATGTGGGCCTTGAAGACCTCCCAATTATTGATTCCGGATTGGCGGGGAATGCCGGTGTAGGCAAGAACGAAGCGCGACTCGATTTCCTCGGGGGCGACGGGGACAGCCTCGCGATGGATGCCGTCGGCGTCGAGATGAATGGCGCTGACCCCACCATACAGCGCAGGGTAGTAGTCCTGACAGCCGGTGGGCACGGAGATGATTTGGGCTTCGACGTTCTGAGCGATAACCCGCATTTGCTCGAGCGTGAGATTGCGGTCGGTGAAGCGGGCGAGGGCGGCGGTGGTGGCGATCATCAGCGCGGAGGACCCGGAAATGCCGGCACCGGCGGGAGATTCAGAATTGGTTTCGATTAACAGACCTTGCCTCGGCGCGAAAAACTGTATAAGACGTGCGGCGAGAGGAAGACGGAAGCGTTTTTTGCTATTCAGCTCCGCGAGGCTAGCGAAGGATTCTTCCCGGCGAGTATCGAGCGAGCGGAGATGAATCTGTTTGCCGGAGAGCGGCGTGACCCGGCAAGTCGTAAGGACTTTGACCGCGAAATTCAAAGTGAGAGCGCTGGGGTGGAAAAGATAAAGCGGCCAGAGATCGATGGTGCCTCCGGCGAGGTCAACGCGGCAGGGGGCTTGGGCGGTGATGGTTAGCCGGCCGGACAAGGAGCTTTTGGACATGCGATGGTTGTAACAGATTTTCGAGCTATAGCCCTTCCACCGCTGCGGCGAGAACCTCGGGAATAACCGTATCGACGTCGGCCTCGGTCGTGCGATGGTTCACGATGCAAGCACGCAGGCAGAACTTACCATGCACTGTGGCGTTCGAGAGATAGACGCGACCGCGCTTGACGACTCGCTGGAGAATTTCGGCATTCTGGCGATTTCGTGCTTCTTCAGTGGGGACACGTCCAGCGATGTAACGAAAGCAGACTGCGCTCAATTCGACGGGAGCGGAAAGCTCGAGATTGGGATTCTCTTTAATCGAGCGGGCGAGGCGCTGAGCGAGTGCGAGATCTTCACGGATTGAAGATCGAAAGGCTTGCAAACCGTGGTATCGAAGTGAGAGCCAAAGTCGCAGGGCACGGAAGCGGCGGGACAACTCCATCGATTCTTCGAAAAAGGCGAAGCCTTCGATGGGATCGCCGTTAAGAACTCTGGCGTAATCGCCGGAGTGCGAAAACGTGGCGCGGGCGTAATTTGGATCGCGGTAGAGAAGGCAACCGCAATCGAGCGGCTGATACAGCCACTTGTGCGGGTCGAGCGAAATTGAGTCTGCGAGATTGAGGCCGGCGAATTTTTCTGGAGCGGCCATGGCTGCGAGCGCGCCGTAAGCTCCGTCGACGTGCAGCCAGAGATCGTGCTGGCGGGCGATTGCGGCGATCTCAGGGAACGGATCGATGGCGCCAGTGTTGACCGTGCCGGCGCTGGCGACGACTGCGATGGGAGTCTTCCCTGCTGCTTTGTCCTGTCGGATTGATTTGTCGAGCTCAGAGGGAATCAGACGGAAGTTGGTGTCGGTCGGGATTAGGCGAAGGTTGTTGCGCCCGATACCGAGCAAGGCAATGCTCTTCGGGATCGACATGTGGATTTCTTCGGAGGCATAGATCGTGCCTTGCTGGGTTAGGCCAGTTTCATTTGAAGGCATTTTGGCTTCACGAGCCATCGCGAGACCCATCAGATTGGCTGGCGAACCGCCGCCGGTGAGGCTGCCGCGAAAGCCAGGACATGCGATAGCTTCGGCAAGCCAGCTCACAACAGTACGCTCGATGGTTACGGCGGCAGGACCCGACCGCCATGCAGTGACGTTTTGATTGAGGACACTGGCCAGCAGATCGGCGGTCGCGGCAACGGGCTCGCCGGAGCCGAGAACGTATCCGAAGAAGCGGCCATTTTGCGCGCGGGAATTTTGAATCACATCTTCCAGTGCCTCGAGTGCGCCAGCTCGCAGGGCTTGCTCAGGGAGCGGATGACGAAACAAATCTTCGGCGCGAGCACCGCTGGTCGGAGGAAACGTTGGACGCGCGTCGAGCGTGGTTAAGTATTCAGTGGTCAGGTGCGTGATCCGCTCGGCGAGCTGGCGAAATTCGTGCGGGGAAACCTCCAAAGATCGCATGATGCGAATTGTACGCGTAGCGAATGGTGCGGTTCGGAGCCATCTCGGCGTGAGCAACTCCTGCCCTGGAGGTGGCATCCACCATAGGCCCCGCGATTTGAGGTCAGGATGCCCGGAAACACCACCGCGAAGAACCACGATCAACAGCCACGGTGTAGCTCATGGCATATCGCACTGGCGAGTCTTTTCATTCTGATGGCAAGCTTCGGTTGCGGTGGAGGATCGGGATCCAACCCCGGCAACGGTTCCCCGCCTCAGGCTGCCCCGACGATCGCGTTTTCCGTGAAGCCAAGTTCTATCCAAACTGGGGCGGCAGCAGTCCTAAGCTGGAGCACGAGCAACGCGACTTCAGTGAGCGTGAGCGGCATGGGTTCGTTTGGGGCCAATGGATCGGTTCAAGTTTCGCCCACAACAACGACAACTTATACCGCAACCGCGACGGGGCCGGGAGGCAAAGCCAATGCCTCAGCGGAAGTGACGGTGACGAACTCCGCGCCACCGCCTCCGACCATTGCGTTGAATGCCAATCCCAACAGTATCGAGCAGGGCGCTTCGTCGACCCTGAGCTGGACGACCTCTAACGCGACCTCGGTGCAGATTTCGGGATTGGGATCGTTCGCGGCAAACGGGTCAACGAAAGTTACACCCACGGCAACGACGACATACACGGCCACGGCGAATGGACAAGGCGGAGTGGCGAATGCGTCGGCCACAGTTACAGTGACGGCAACGGGCGTTCCGCTCTTCGGACACGTCTTCCTAGTGATGGAAGAAAACCATAGCTATTCGAGCGTCATGGGGAATTCGGAGATGCCGTACTTCAACAGCTTGGCGCAGCAATACGGTCTGGCCACACAATATTTCGCGAATACGCATCCTTCGATCGGCAATTACTTTATGTTGACGACCGGGCAGATCATTACGAATGACGACGGATACCAGGGAACGGTGAGCGCCGACAACGTAGTCCGCCATTTGTTGAGCGCAGGCAAGAGCTGGAAATCATACGCGGAAAATTTGCCCAGCGTGGGCTATATCGGCGGCGATGTCTATCCTTATTGCCAGCATCACAACCCGTTTACTTACTTTACGGATGTGGTGAACAGCCAGAAGCAACGCGACAATCTGGTGCCATTCACGCAATTTGCGACGGATCTGGCAAACAATCAACTGCCGCAATATTCCTACATCGTTCCCAATATGCTGGATGATGCACACGATGGAACCTTGAGCCAGGCGGACAGTTGGCTGCAGAGGAATATTGCCCCGCTGCTTGCCAGTCCGACTTTCCAGAAGGATGGACTGCTGGTGATCACGTTTGATGAGTCATTCGACAGCGACGTGCAACACGGAGGTGGACAGGTGGCGATGCTGGTGATTAGCCCGCTGGGGAAGAAGGGATATCAGTCGACAACGTTTTATCAGCACGAGAATAGCTGCCGATTACTGATGCAGGGTTTGGGGCTCACCAGTTTTCCCGGTTCGTGCGCGGGCGCAACGCAGATGACGAAGTTCTTCTAGGAAAACGTCTTAAACGCAGAGGGCACAGAGGATCACGGAGGTCTGCCAGAAAACGCTTTAACCGCAAAGGACGCGAAGGGTGCGCGAAGATCGCAAAGAAAAGCTTTTTATCGCAAAGCATTCGCTAAGAAGGCTGAGAACGCCCAAAGAGTTTGATTCCTAGCTGTGCTGAGGAAGATCGGGACTGGCGGGGGATTGTTCGGAGGTGAGATTAAAAGCCCGCCGAATGGTTCCCCGCTCTTGCTGAATTTTGTCTTGTAGCAGAGTGATGGCGTAAATGAGCTGCTCTGGGCGCGGCGGACAGCCGGGAACGTAGACGTCGACCGGGATAACCTGGTTCACGCTTTGCACCAGTGCGTAGTTGTTGAAGACGCCGCCGGAAGTTGCGCAGGCGCCCATGGAGATAACCCACTTGGGCTCGGGCATCTGCTCCCAGAGTTGGCGAATGACGGGAGCCATTTTGTTTGAGACGCGGCCGGCAATGATGATGAGATCGGATTGACGCGGCGAGGGGCGGAAAACTTCTGCACCGAAACGGGCGATGTCGAAACGCGAAGCGCCCATCGACATCATTTCAATGGCGCAACAGGCCAGGCCGAAGGTCATCGGCCAGATGGAATTCTTACGCATCCAGTTGACGGCGTTGTCGAGCGTGGTGAGAACGACACCTTCGGGCGCGGGATTGCCGTAGGCGAGTTCTTTGACCACACGCTTACCGTGTTCGATGTCGACGTAGGGGCCGTAACTGATTCCATCTTTCATGCTGGTTCTATTCTACTGGGATGGATGGGCGGGTTCAAACGGAAACGGTCACAATCAGGGACATCGTTGACGCGCCTTGACAAGCCTATTAGTTCCGCTATGCTGACAGAACCTTTCAAGAAGTGAGCCCCTCGGTAGTTCTTTGCGCTTCGTCCAGGAGGTGCGCATTGAAAATAAAATTGCCCAATGCAAAAGCAAATCTGATCGGGCCAAGCGGTCGGCTGTATGCGGAGCCGCGTCCGAGCCCGGATGAGACGTCGTTCCAGCAGGACAACGTCAGCGAGCAGTATTACAACTCTCCGTACTACGAGGCGCACAAGAACGATGTGCAACCGATCCCTCCTGCGCGCGGTGGAGTTCCGACGTACCTAGATTTAAACTATTTCATTCCCACGGAAGTGAGTGGCGCAATCCAGGCCGCAGGAAAGATCACTTTTCATGCGGTGGGCGATACGGGCGCGGCGAAGGTCAATAGCGCGCAGACTGCGGCGCAGGCGATCGCGAATGAGGCAGGAGTCGCCGATGCTATGGCAGCGGATGTACAGACGGGCGGCGTAAATGGCCCAGCGTTCTTCTTCAATCTGGGAGATGTGATCTACAACTTTGGCGAGGCGCAGTACTACTACGATCAATTTTACGAACCATTCCGCGAGTACGACCGGCCGATTTTCTCGATTCCAGGAAATCATGACGGGATGGTTTTCGGTGCGACTTCGGCGACGCCGCAGGTTCCGACGTTAGAGGCATTTTTGCGGAATTTCTGCGCGGAGAGCGCGGGGCCGTCGCCGGATGCGGGAGGATTGATTCGAACCATAATGACGCAGCCGGCGGTTTATTTCACGCTGGATGCGCCGTTTGTTTCGATCATTGGGCTGTACAGCAATGTGCTGGATTCGGGCGCGGGCGTGATCTCGTCGCAGGGTGGACACTTCCCTACCCTTGCGGGAGATGTGCAACTGAACTTTCTGAAGTCGGAGCTACGGCGACTGAAGGCGGACCGACAGGCGGGAAACCGCGCGATTATTCTTGCAGTGCATCATCCGCCTGCGTCGGTGGATGCGAAACATGGAGGCTCGAGCGGGCTGGAACAGGACATGGACAGCTGTTGCCAAGCAGTGGGATTGTGGCCGGACGTGGTGTTGTCAGGACACGCGCATCTTTATCAGCGGTTCACGCGGGTGGTGAAGGGCCAACATGTTCCATATATCGTTTCCGGATCGGGAGGGTACGCCGCGACTCCGCCGCAGGGATCGGTGCCTAAAGCGCCGTACACAATCGGGGATACGACGCTTGAAGTCGATCCGATTGTTGAATTCGGTTACCTGACCGTAGTCACTGATGCGAAGACGTTGTCGGTCACGTTTAAGACTGCGGAGCGCGGGACGGTGACTGTCCGGGATTCAGTGACTCTCGATTTAAGCGCGGGCAAAGTAGTTTCGGGGACCCATGTTCCGGGCGGGGCTGGGGCAAAGCCGAAGGCTGCGGGAAGAACGAAGAAGGCGGCCAGCCGAGGCAGGAAGAAGTAGCGTTCGGCCATCACGGATTCAGCACGATTTTGCCGAACATCTGGCTTTTTTCCATGTACTCGTGGGCGGCACGGATTTCGCGCAGGGGAAACGTACGGTCTACGACCGGCTTCAACCTTCCTGCAAAAACGTGGCCTAACACTTTGTAGAGTTCGCCCATCGTTCCCATGTAAGAACCCAAGAAAGAAAGCTGGCGCATAAATAGAAAGCGCAGATCGAAGGAGACGCTGGGACCGGTGGTTGCGCCGCAGGTCACGATAATCGCCCCCGGCTTGAGCGATTTCATGCTTTCTTCCCAAGTCGCAGCACCGACGTGCTCAAACACGATATCAACGCCTTCTTTGTTTGTGATGGCGCGGACTTCCTGGGAAATCTTCTGTTGGTAATGATTGATGACATGATCGGCGCCGAGTGCTTTGGCCTTCTCCATCTTTGTTTCGTCGCCGGCAGTGGCGATTACGCGGGCGTGGAAGAGTTTGGCGATTTGAATTGCCGCGATGCCTACGCCGGAGCCAGCGCCGAGTACCAGCACCGTTTGTCCCGGGCGAATTGCAGAGCGGCCGACCAGCATATGCCAGGCGGTCAGAAAAACCAGGGGGACGCTGGCGGCCTGGTTGAAATCGAGGCTATCAGGGATGGGAATGACGTTGACCGCGGGGACGGCGATGAGTTCGCAATTGCCGCCATCAACGGCATTGCCGAGCACGGTGAATTCACGGCAGAGATTCTGCTGGCCGGCCATGCAGCGGGCGCAGCGATTGCAGAAATGCATGGGGGCGAGAAGCACGCGCTGGCCGGGCTTGAAACCGGAAACGTATTCGCCGACTTCGACGATTTCGCCGGCGATGTCGCTGCCGAGAATGTGGGGCAGCGTTACACCCGGAATTCCGTTGCGAACGAAAATGTCGAGATGATTCAGGGCGCAGGCTTTGATGTGAACGAGAACCTGATCTTTACGCCGCTGAGGATCAGGAACGTCTTCGTAGCGTAGAACCTCGGGACCACCGAATTCGTGGATGCGAACGGCTTTCATAGGAAACAAACTACCACAGCTGGCGACATCAATCCGTGCGCGTAGAGGTCCCTCGGTTTCGCTCGGGATGCATCCGACAAGCTCAGCATTTCGGCGTGTGGCTCGGAGGCCGCACAAACACCTCAATTTTGGCAGCGGGCTTCCGCTCCCTCCACCCCGGCAGCCAAAGCCGCGTTCGCTGCGATCCCCGCTGCGCTCACGCCCGCTAAACGCCTCAACCGTCGCTTTTTGCGCGTTGACTTCCCCGGTTTACCCACGAATAATCATGGAGATGGACATTTACGAGGAGATCGTCAAGTTGCGCCAGGAAGGGCGGCGAGGCGCGGTCGCGACCATCGTTAACGTGCGCGGGTCAATCCCTTCATTCGAGACGGCGAAGATGCTCATCCGCGACGATGGGTCGATCGCGGGGACGATCGGTGGGGGTTGCGTCGAGGCGGAAGTCTGGCAGGCGGCGCGAGAGGTCATGGAATCAGAAAAGCCGCGCAGCTTGACGTTCAATCTGAATCAGGACCCGAAGTACGATACCGGGCTAGTTTGCGGAGGAACGCTGGATATTTTCATTGAACCGGTGCTGCCACCTGCGTCGCTTTACATCTTTGGGGCGGGTCACGTTTCGCTGAATCTTTATAAAGTCGCAAGAAACGCGGGCTTCGATGTCACCGTAATTGACGATCGCGAGGCTTACGCCAGTCGAGAGCGATTCCCGGATGCCAAGGGAGTGATTGCAGCTGATTTCGATGAGGCCATGACGCGAGTTACACCGAATGAGTCGTCTTATATCGTGATTGTTACACGCGGGCACAGGGATGACATGCGCGTACTGCGCTGGGCGGTACAGACGCAGGCAAGATACGTTGGAATGATTGGTTCCAAGCGGAAGACGATTGCTATCTTTCGCGAGCTCACCAGGGAGGGGATTCCGGCGAATTTGTTTGAGCGCGTCCACGCACCAGTGGGTTTGGACATCGGCGCAATTACGCCGGAAGAAATTGCGGTGGCGATTACAGCGGAGCTGATTGCAGTTCGGCGGCGAGCGGAACGCGTTTTGCCGCACATGAGCTGGTTTAAAGGGCATTTGTTGGAAGACTCCTCCGAGAATATGGTCGCTCCGGACGATCCCCAAGAAAAGCTTTGACCACGGAGAGCGCCGAGTACGCCAGGAATTGGCTAGTCATTTGCGCTCGCAGTCCTGGGCGAGAGAAAACCGTTACGCACTGACTTCGCGGCATCTTTCTGCTATCTTCCCTTCATGAGTGTGAGGCCTGGAATATGCGGGCTGATCTTGGCTGCGGGCGAGTCCAGCCGCATGGGAAGTGATAAAGCTTTGCTGGCGTGGCCCCCAGGTATTGCGGCTGGAGACCAGAATTTTTTGTCAGCGGCGATTGGGGCCCTGAGTGCGTTTACAGATATGGTTATTGTGGTGGCAGGAAACAATGAGACGAGCCTAGCGCCGGTCGTTTATGCGAACGGGGCATCTCTGGTGAGGAATCCGAAGCCGGAGCGAGGCCAATTCAGTTCACTGCAAGTAGGATTGCAAGAAGTGTTGAATCACGGACGGGATGCGGCCATGGTTACATTGGTTGACAGGCCTCCTGCCAGCGCGGCAACGTTGCAAACTTTATGCGACGCCTTTCCAGTTCCCGGCAGTGGGGTTTGGGCGGTGATTCCGGAGCATGCAGGGCGACATGGACATCCGGTGTTGCTGATGCGAGAAATGATTGAAGTTTTTCTAAAGGCAGCACCGACCGCAAATGCACGGGAGCTTGAACATCAGAATCAGCCGCGTATCGCCTACGTCGCGGTTGACGATCCCTTGGTTACTCAGAACATCAATACGCCGC
>Ga0335073_10000408_pt1 | contig 55657 bp, 39 predicted proteins | sample Lox_Sample_22_FD_207093 | JGI IMG/M metagenome (GOLD analysis project Ga0335073, IMG submission 207093) | Soil microbial communities from Loxahatchee National Wildlife Refuge, Florida, United States - Lox_Sample_2.2 | ecosystem: Environmental > Terrestrial > Soil > Wetlands | place: USA... | reverse complement strand
CCGTGCCCGGCGAAGGCGATTTTTGAGACGATTGAAACGCATAATCCCTCCCCTGCGCGCCGCACCATCCTACGGTAGCGGGACCGGCGCGAAGCATTGCATCGCGGCGGTTCCAAGTCTTGTCAATAATTAGCGGAGTTATTCAGCCATCGGTGAAGAGGCCGGAAACGGAATCTTCGAAGAGGCGTTTAGGAAGTAGAAGAGTTGGAGTGGCCTTTCCATGACCAGCAAGTCTTCTGGTGGCTCCGATATCGGCGGGCGGTCCAGCCCGCGAACCAGTTGGCGAACCCCGCCGCGGTGCGTTCTTGAGGATTTCGCTACCCCCGCTCTAAAGATCGTCCACGTCGAATATACTCCCGGCTGCTGCTTCGCTCGCCATTCGGAGTCCTTGCCGTTTCTCGCCTGCACGGTGCGTGGCGTTCATTGGTCTTCGAATAGCCAAGGTGGCTACACCTGCCTCCCGGGAACGGTGCGTTTTCTTCCCGCTGGCGAGCCTCACGAGAATTACTTTCCCGCCCACTCCCGCTGTGTGCTGATCAAACTACTGCCGCCGATGCTCGCCCGCGTGGTCGACGAGGCCCAGCTGCCGGACGGCCCCGTGCAGTTTGCCGATCCAGCGACTGCCTTGGCCGCCCGGCTGCTCCGGAGAGAGCTACGCCGGCAGGATGACCTTTCGCCGCTCACCGTTGAGGAACTCTCTTTGCAGCTTCTGTTAGCCGGCAACCGGTCGCCGGTTCGCTCCAGCAGATCCGTGCCGCCCTGGTTGCGCCGAGTTCACGAAATGCTGCGTGAAGAAAGCGACCGTCGCTTTACTCTTCTCGAGTTGGGCCACTCTGTCGGCCGCCACCCGGTGCAAGTGTGCCGTCAATTCCATCGTACGTTCAGTTGCACGATTGGCGAATACGTTCGCCGGTTCCGCGTGGCCCGTGCGCAAAGCTTGCTGCTTGATTCGCAACTCAGTATTGCTGAAATTGCCCTGGCCTGCGGCTTCGCCGATCAGAGCCAATTCACCACGACCTTCCGCCGGCTCACTGGACTGGCGCCAGGGCGCTATCGGAAGCAGCTCACCGAAAGGCCCTCGGCATCCTAGCGATCCGGTTTGCCCCTGCGCCGGAGAATCTCGGGTCACCTGCTAGACACGGATTCGTTCTGCCGATGCTTCATTTTTTGGATAGCTACGTACTTTTCCAGCAGCTGGTCCAGATCGCCCGGCCGTATTGGTTTCGTAAGATATTCGTCCATGCCGCTGGCGATGCATTTCTCGCGGTCACCCTTCATGGCATGGGCCGTCAGCGCCACGATGGGTTGCCGGGCTCCGGTTCCGCGTTCCTTTGCGCGAATTACCGCCGTCGCTTCCAGTCCGTCCATCTCCGGCATCTGCACATCCATCAAGACCAAGTCGAATTTCTCTTTCTCCAGTACTTTTAGGGCTTCCAGACCATTTTCGGCTACCACCACACGGTGGCCACGCTTCTCCAGCAAGCGCACCGCCAGCCGCTGGTTCACCAGGTTGTCCTCCGCCAGCAGCACACGCAAGGATTCTTCCGGTGCCCGCGCGTCCTGCAGCGAAAATCGCGTCAACAACGGAATGGCGCCTTCCTGCGGCCGGGCTCCCAGCACTCGCGCAATCGCTTCGCGCAGCTCCGACTGGCGAACCGGTTTAAGCAAGTACGCGGCTACGCCCAACGCCTTGCACCGCGCGGCGTCCCCGCGATGGCCTGACGACGTCAACATCATGATCGTCGCCGTAGCCAACTCCGGCCGCCTGCGAATCGCTTCGATCATTTCGAATCCGTTCATCCCCGGCATGTTCATGTCCGTCAAGATCAGCCCGAAAGGCTTATCGACTGCATGGGCCGCTGACAGTTCCTCCAGCGCTGCCGGTGCCGTGTTGGCGCAGGTCGGCTTCATCTGCCAGCGCAGCAACATTCCCTGCAGGATGCGCCGGTTGGTTTCATTGTCGTCCACCACCAGCACGCGCGCGTCGCGCAGCAATTCCGGCGGCGCTGTTGTTCCGATCTTGATTTCCTTGCTGTTGGCCAGTCCCAGCTGCGCCGTGAAATGGAATTGGCTGCCCTGCCCCATTTCGCTTTCTACCCAGATCTTCCCTCCCATCATGCGCACCAATCGCGCTGAAATCGTCAGACCCAGCCCGGTGCCGCCGTACTTACGCGTAGTCGAAGTGTCGGCCTGCGAAAACGGGTCGAAAATCAGCTCCCGCTTATTTTGCGGTATGCCGATACCGGTGTCCGCGACCGTAAAACGGAACAGCGCGCCGCTCTCCTCTTTCGAATCGAGTTGCACGCGCAACGCGACCTCGCCCTTCTCGGTAAACTTAATGGCGTTTCCGACCAGGTTATTGATCACCTGACGCAGGCGCGTCGAATCTCCTCGCACTGTTTCCGGCACCTCTGCGGCCACCTCGCATAGCAGTTCCAGCCCTTTCTCATCCGCCCGCAGTGCGAGCGCTTTCATCGTCGACTCCAGCAGTTCGCGCAAGTCGAAATCAATGGTTTCAATATCGATTTTGCCCGCCTCGATCTTCGAGAAATCCAGAATGTCATTGATGACCGTCAGCAGCGAGTCTCCTGAGACTTTTACGGTTTCCAGGTATTCCCGCTGTTCCGCCGTCAACTGCGTATCCAGCGCCAGTTCCGTCATGCCGATAACTCCGTTCAGCGGCGTCCGGATCTCGTGGCTCATGTTGGCCAGAAACTCGCTTTTCGCCTTGCTCGAAGCTTCTGCCGCTTCCCGCGCCTTGCGCATTTCTTCCTGCGCTTTCTTGATGTGCGTAATATCTCGGCCGATGCCCGCCAGTCCCGTGACGCGCCCTTTCTTGTCCCGCAGCGGCACCTGGGTGGTCAGGATTTGACTGACGTTGCCTTGTGGATCCACCCCGTCCTCTTCACGATTTACTTCCGCTTGGCCGGTGCGAATGATGCGCAGCTCGTCCTGAAAAAATTTCTCTGCCAGCGGCTTGGGATAGAAATCAAAATCGGTTTTACCGATAACTTCGGCCGGCGACGCCGCCCCCATTTGCTGCGCTACCGCCTGATTGGCCACGACAAACCGGCAGTCCGCGTCTTTCACGTACATGAAATCCGGAATGTTGTCGATTAGCGCGCGCAAGACTTTCCGCTCTTCGGACAGCGCTTCTTCCGCCTTCAGCCGCTCGCCCACTTCGGTCTGCAGTTCGAGCGTTCGGGCCTCCACCCGGATTTCCAGATCATCTTTGGCGTGCTGCAAGGCATCATCGCGTTCCTGAATGCGCTCCAGCATTTTGTTGAACGTCTGTACCAGCGTCCCCACTTCGTCCTCGCCCCGCGGAATGGCTCGGTGCGCATAATTCTCTTCTTGCGTCACCTTGGTGGCCACCTGCGCGAGGTGCATGATCGGCTCGGTGATCAAGCTAAGCAGCTTCGACGACACCAGATACGTCGCCAGCACCGACAGCAGCATCACGGCGATCGAAATTTCCGTGTATTGCCGCAGTTTCGCCCGATACGCCTCGAGGTCCGAGACGACCGCAATCGTCCCCGCCTTCTCGCCCCGCAGATATATGGTCCTGAACAGCACCACGTGACCGCTTCCGAACGCTGCGCCATCCTCTCTCGCTCGCGCCGGCACTCGGAATCTCCCGCCGGTTCCCGGGCGATGGTACTCGGCGAAAAGCTCTCCCTGCGCGTCATACAGCAGCGCGTCGATGACGTGGTCTTCCGCTCGCAGCCCAGCGAGAACATCCTGCGCTGATTTTCGATCGTAGAAAGTCAAAGCCGCGGCCGCGTTGGCCCCCAGCGTGTCGGCCAGCGCGGAGAGTTCGCTGGTCATCGCCGTTCGGAAGCTACTCCGTTCGTACAGGTCAAAGCTCAGGCACGCCAGGCTCAGCCCAACGATGCTCGTGCACACGATCACAAATGTCAGCTTGCTCTGGATCGACGCCCTGCGAAAAATCTTCATTTCAATTGCCTTTCGGTCGGCCAATCACCGTTTTTGCCAGCGCCAGCAGTCGCGCGCTGATTCTCAGCTTGGCGTGTTCTGCGGCAGCCACATTGATCTCGAAGCGAATCTTGTTGTCTTCCAGGCAGAAGCCGATCATTCCGCCTTCCGCCGCAAAGTGCTCTGTCTCCCCAACGGTCAGAATCGGGCTTCCCTCGACGCTCGCCAGCGTCGCGGCCAGGTTCTTTCGTTCGTCGGCGACAAATAGCACCTGGCACTCCGTCGCCTCGCTGGCTTTTCGCAGGTGGCGCACCTGCAAGGGCCGCTGTCCCAGCATCTTTCCGTTCAGGCTGGCCTCCAACGCTCCCCGAAACGGATCCTCTCCCAGCGTGCAGTACACTATCGGGCTGTCCGCCTCCTTGAACGACTGCGGAGGCCAATCCACAAATTGAGCGAAGTGAAACAAAAAGGCCGCTTTGATTTGATACTCACCCGCGACATCGTTTTGTTCACTGGCCTCCAGCGCTTGCATTGGCGGCGCTAGCGCCATGAACATGCTCAGCACCGCTCGCAACAAAGCACCGCCGCTTGCTGCGCTTTTCCTTCGCGGCACCGCTATCCGGGAACTTCTCCGCTGTTGCCTGCTCCGCTTCATTCCGTTTCGGCCTGCCCTCAAAACTGCCACGTCAGCTTGGCGTACGCACTGCGCTTGATTTCCGTCGACCGCGCTGCTCCCGTGCTATCCACGAATTCCAGATGATGGTCGTGGAGGAGGTTCTGCCCCACGACACTCAGCGTCACGCCTTCTTTCCAGCGCCAGGTGAGCCCGCTGTCCAGCCGGGTATACGCGGGAATCTGCTGGAAAACGATGCGGTCGACGAAGAAAGCCGAAGTGTCCCATGACCACCTGTTCGCCAGCTCCAGATGGGAGCGCAGTTGTGCCTGCACGTGCGGGTCGCTGCCGGCGTCGTCCGCGGCGCCGCTCGCATCCTGGCTGCCGGCGCTGACGGTCAGGTGCACTCGCGCGAAGTCGTATCCGGGGCTAATCACCCAGCGGTCGTTTACTTTCCAGTTCGCCGCGACCTCCACCCCATATTCTTCGCCGTGCTCGAGATTTTCGAACGTGCTGGGCAGAACCAGATGCGACGGCGCTGGTGTCGCTTCCAAAAACGGCGTCCGCGGCTCCGTCGTTTGCTGGTTGCTGTAGTCGTGATAGAACGCGGCCACATCGATCGAAAAGTTGCTGCGCGGCGCAGCCCGATAGCCCGCTTCATACGCCAGCAGATCCTCGTTTTGGTAGTTGGGATTTCCGAAAATGGCTACCACTTCAGGCGCGCCGCCGGGTCCCGGAAAGCTGGCGACGTTCGTGCGAATGGCTTCATCGGTTTCCGCCGGTGTGCGCACCGCATGCGATACGGCAGCCCACACCGTCTGGTGCTTGCTCAGGGTGTACGCCGTTCGTACGCTGGGCATCAGCGCGAGACCGCTGTACGAGCTGTGTTCCAGCTTGGCTCCGACCGTTACGCTCCACCGCTCCGGCTTCAGCGCGATCTCGTCCTGCACAAACGAACTGAATGTCTGATAGTCGGCGTCGTTTGGATTTAGAGAAACAAACAGGTTTCCGTGAGTCGCCGAGGCGGAGTAGGAATATTCGAGCCCCCACACGAAGTCCTGCCGCCGGCCCCAGGCCAGGTGGTTCTGGAAATTCAGGTCCAGCGTGTTTCGCGTCTCATCCAGTTGATCGGTGCGCTCGTAGCGGTCATACGCAGCCATCAGTGTCGAGTCCGAGCGCTCCGAACGGTGATTCCACACGCTCTGCACAAATCCGCCCGACAAATTGACGGCGATCACGCTGTTCACCAGCCCGGGCGAAGTAATCGAAGGGAAAGTGGTGTCCGGCAAACTTTCGCGCCCGGCGTACAGGTCCCCTTCAAATGTCAACGCGTCCTTCGCAGTGAGCGCTGTATCCGTCCGGAGACCGGCACGCAGCAGGTGCCAGCCGTCCTCTCCGTTTTGCCCCCTCGGGTCCGGCAGATGATCCTCATTGAGATATTTCGAATAGAAGCGGTAGTCCGTCTCTCGGCCGGCACTTCCCCCGTACTGCAGCGTTCCAAACCCTTGGTCCAGGTTGCCCCCTCCCGCCACCGCCATGGCGCCTTTGGTTTCGCTGGCCCTTTTGGTGATGATGTTGACGACTCCATTGACCGCGTTGGCTCCCCACACCGATCCGCCAGGCCCGCGAATCACCTCGATCCTTTCGATGTCTTCCAGCGGCATATCCAGCACGTCCCAGAAGACTCCCCCCGTCGTCGGCGTATAGACATAGCGTCCGTCCACCAGCACCAGCAGCTCGTTGCTGAACTCGGCGTTCAAGCCGCGCGCACTGATGGCCCACGTATTCGCGTTGATCTGCGCCACGTCCAGGCCCGGCACCATGCGCAACAAATCCGGGATATTGGTGGCTGCGGACCTACCGATATCCTCTGCCGTGATTACGAAAACAGCGGCCGCCGTGCGCGATTCCTTTTGCTCTTTCTTGGAGACACTGGTTACTTCGATATTCAGCAAGTCCTCGATACTTGCTTTCGTCAGATCTTCCTGTTTTTGCTGTGCCAGAACCGGTGCGGAAATGGCCAAGGCCGTCGCGCACGCCAGGCGGCCCAGGCCCAAGCCTATCTGCCAATTTGCTCGTGCCACTCAAAAACTCCACGAAATCCGGATGTACCCGCTGCGTTTGAGTTCCCCCGACTGCATGCTGCCGAACACATCGTCGAATTCCAGGTGCCGGGTCTGCGCCAGATTTTGTCCCACCACACTGAGGGAGAGGCGTTCGCCGGCCTGCCACGTAAAGCCGCTGTCCACTCGCGTGTAAGCCGGGATGCGGACATTCACCAGCGGTCCCTGATTCTTCAAGGGATCCACGTAATACGCGCTGGCATCCCAGGACCAGCGCTTCGCCAGTTCCACATGCGAGCGCAGTTGCGCCATGCGCTCCGGCGCATTGCCCTGGTAGTACGGCACGCTGACCACGCTCTGGCTCGTCGGTCGCTGGTGCAGGTGAATCTGCTCGAAGGCAAAGCCCGGACTGATTTGCCAGCGCCGCGAAGCCTGCCACTTCCCGGCCACTTCGAGCCCATGCGTTTCTCCGTACAGCAGGTTCGCGTAGGTCAGCGGATCAACTTCATGGGGAGGCGCTGGGTTGGACTGAAAGAAACTGGCCGACGGCTCAATCGATTGCAAATCCGTGTAGTGGTTGAAATACGCCGCCAGGTCCACGGAAAAGCTTTTCGAGAACGTAGTGCGGTATCCCGCTTCGTAGGCCGTTAGCTGTTCGTCCTGATAATTTGGGTCGCCGATAAATTCCTCGAACACCGGCACGCCGTTTGGCCCGGGAAATCCTCCCAGGCCGACTACCAGATTGGAATCGTTTCGCGACGGCGTCCGCAGCGCGCGCGACACCGCCGCCCAGAACATGTGCCGCGAGCTGGCCTCCCAGGCGGCGCGAATACTCGGCATCCAACCGAATCCGGTGTAATCGTTGTGCTCGAATTTCGTTCCCACCGTCAGGTACAGCCGATCGCGAATCAGCGCAATTTCGTCTTGCGCGAAGGCGTCGAATACCTGGAGCGTCTTGCTCGGCGGATTGAAAGACACCGTCAAGCTGCCGGCGATGTTGTCCGACGTATAGTAGTAACCACCACCGAGGATGATGTCTTGACGAGCTCCCCATCCGAAGTGTCGCTGGTAATCCGCATACAGCGTGTCGCGCGTCTCCGGCTCGAGCGGATCGTCTCGCCGATAACGCGTAAAGGAAACCTGCAGCTCCGAGTCGGAGTTCTCCCCGTATTGATGCTTCCAGTTGGACTGCACGAAACCACCGCCGTAACTGATCTCTTCCGCGATCGGTATTAAGCCCGGCGACGTGATGGAGGGCAAAAAAAATCCCAGCTCCCCTTCTCTTGCCGTGTACAGGTTTCCTTCCCAGGTCAGTGAATCTTTCGCTGTAACGCTAGTGTCGGCGCGAAATCCGGATCGCAACATATGCCAGCCGTCGTCTCCACTTCCGCCGTCCAAACCTTCCTGCGGGCCATCGTTGAAGTATTTTGTGAACACTCGAAAGTCGGTATCTTTGCCGGCCTTGCCGCCGTACTCCACACTGCCCGCCCCTTGCACTAGGCTTCCCCCGGTTGCCTCCACGGTCGCTCCGCGAGTGTCCGCTGCGCGTTTGGTGAAGATGCTGATCACTCCGTTGACTGCGTTGGCTCCCCAGATCGAGCCGCCCGGCCCGCGAATCACTTCGATCCGGTCAATCTCCCGCAACGGCAAATCCACCATGTCCCAATACACGCCGGCAAAATTCGGCGTATAGACGATCCGTCCATCGATCATCACCAGCAGCTTGTCGCTAAACTGATCGTTGAATCCCCGCGCGCCGATCGCCCAGGTGCTTCCGTTGATTTGCCCAACATCCAGCCCGGGCACCATGCGCAGCAAGTCCGGAATATTCGTGGCCCCCGAGCGGCGAATGTCTTCTTGCGTGATTACGAAAATCGCAGCCGCTACCCGCGATAGCTTCTGCTCTTTTTTCGACGCAGAAGTCACCTCGACATTCATCAAGTCCTCGATGCTCGCCTTGGTTAGGTCTTTCTCTGGCGCTTGTTGATTCGGTGTGGCCGGTTCCGAAGGAGGAGTTGTCGGCGCCGAGGATACTTGTTGTCCAGGCACAGCTTTGGCGGGACACGCGGCGAACAGCCCCGCGATGAGCACCACGACCGAAATCTCGCACACCCGGGCTCTACTTTGGTTTGAACGCACGAAGACCCCCGCTGCCAGAGGTGCACATTACGTACCGAATGGGTATTCCTCGACGCGTCCGAAACCTTTTGGCTTCAGTGGATTACACGCAGGCCGGGAAGAACCTGGTTTCCCAGAATGGGCCATCTCTCGGACGCCGTTCCAGAGTCGTTCACGCCCTCTTCCCTCCCACTTGGCCGCTCCCAGCCGCTTCTCTGCATCCACTCCGCGCTCCCGCAAGTTGCTGCTCGGAGAAAGCGCTTGTTACAATTGCTCGCTCCGCGCGGACCGGGCAAATTCGCTGCACAACTTCCGCCGCAGCGTTTCTCGCCGCGAGTGTCAAAAAGAAGGTCCTCGCGGCGCTCTCTTCATCGCGTTGTGCCGACTGGAAAGAAGGAACTCCCATGGCTGGATTCGCCGGTGTGGACTTCATTGACTTCGACTCGCAGTTGAACGACGAAGAAAAGCTGGTACGCCAGACCGCGCGGCAGTTTGTCGAAAACGAAATTATTCCCATCATTGAAAAGCACAGTCGCGAAGGAACTTTTCCCCGTCATCTCGTTCCGCAACTCGGGGAGCTAGGTTTTTTTGGAGCGAATTTGCAAGGTTATGGCTGTGCCGGAATGTCCAACGTCGCTTATGGTCTGGTCATCCAGGAATTGGAGCGCGGGGACTCTGGCTTACGCAGCTTCGTTTCCGTCCAAAGCGCGCTCGTGATGTATCCCATTTATGCCTACGGAAGCGACGCGCAAAAAGACCAATGGCTCCCGCTGCTGCAACAAGGCAAAGCGATCGGCTGCTTCGGACTCACCGAACCGCAATTCGGTTCGAATCCCGGCGGCATGCTCACCCGCGCCGTGAAAAAAGGCGATAAGTACGTTTTGAACGGCGAAAAAATGTGGATCACCAGCGGCTCCATTGCCGATGTTGCCGTGGTGTGGGCCAAGTGCGAAGACGACAAGATTCGCGGCTTTCTGGTTGAAAAAGGAACGCCGGGCTTCAAAGCCTGGGACGTGCACGGCAAATGGTCGCTGCGGGCATCCATCACTTCTGGACTGGCACTTACCGACTGCGCGATTCCCGAAAGCAATTTACTGCCGAATGTGGCCGGCTTGCGTGGACCGCTGGGCTGCTTGAATCAGGCGCGGTACGGCATCGGTTGGGGCGCGCTGGGCGCGGCGATGGCCTGCTACGACACGGCGTTGCAGTATGCTAAGACACGCAAGCAGTTCGCCAACAAGCCGATTGCGTCGCATCAACTGGTGCAGGAAAAGCTGGCGTGGATGATCACGGAAATCGTGAAAGGCCAATTGCTCGCGCTGCACGTCGGCCGCTTGAAGGACAAAGGCAAAGTTGATCCGTCGCATATCTCCATGCTCAAGATGAATAACGTCGGGATCGCGCTCGAAACCGCGCGCAAAGCTCGCGACATTCTTGGCGCAAACGGCATCGTGGACGATTACTGCATCATGCGCCACATGAACAACCTCGAGAGCGTCTACACCTACGAAGGCACCAACGACATCCACAAGCTGGTGATCGGCGAAAAAGTCACCGGCATTTCCGCGTTCGTCTAAGCCGGCCAGCCCTGTACCACCAAATTCATCGCGCGGACATTCCGTATGCGGTAGCATCTTTGCGAAACCTGCTTCGCGTAAGAGAGGTGTTATGACCCGCGCGGATGTCTGCCGTCGTCGTTTGCTTCGCGTATTCGCATTGCTGCCCGTGGTTGCCATCGTTCCCGTGCTGCTGGGGCAGGCTCAGCGCAACCCTGCGGCGCAGCGCCAGGCCCCCTCCCAATCGAAGGTCAAAATCCGCGCGATTACCGCGTTCGTGAATTTGGACCGCACCCAGTACCAGATCCAGATTCCCGAAGCCGTCGCCATGCTCAAGCGGGCGCGCACGATTTTCGAGTCGCGCGGCTTTCCGGTGCAAGGCATTCGCATCGCCACGCAACCTTTTTCGGAATACATACAGGGCCTTTCGAATGACCAGGCCCTGGCTTTCTTCCGCAACTACGATGCGCTGGCCCAGCAACAGGGATTTGCAGCCTCCATTGGCCCTGCGATGTTCCGGCCCGGCGATAGCGCCACGCAGGCGGATCTGCTCGTCGAAATTCTGAAAAACACCAAAGGGCTGAATGCCAGCCTGGTCGTCGCCGGAGATGACGGCGTGCGCTGGCCCGCGGTGGGCGCTGCGGCGCGCGTGATGAAAGCGCTCGAGGACACCGAGCACAGTCAGGGCAATTTCCGTTTCGCCGCAATTGCAGAAGTGCCGCCGCTCACTCCGTTTTTTCCTGCGGCCTATCACAACGGTTTCGGACATCAGTTCGCGATTGCGCTGGAGTCGGCGAATCTGGTGGCTGACGCGTTCAAAGACGCGCCCGACCTGGCTACCGCGCGTCGCCGGCTGATGGATGCGTTGGGCGATGAAGCCTTCGCCATCCAGGCCGAAGCGGGGCGCGTGGACATGGACACCGGCTGGACGTACATGGGCATCGACTTGTCGCCAGCGCCGCTGAAGGACGTTTCGATTGGCGCCGCAATCGAAAATCTGACCAACCAGCCGCTCGGGTCGAATGGCACGCTCACTGCGGCGGAGACGATCACCTCTGCGCTACGCAACATCGAGGTCAAACGAACCGGCTACTCCGGCCTGACGCTGCCGATTCTGGAGGACTCGCGTTTGGCGCAGCGCTGGGGCGAAGGCCGCATGACCCTGGACTCCTTGCTGAGCTACAGCGCTGTCTGCGGAACTGGACTCGATACGGTTCCGCTGCCGGGCGATGTAACCCAAGAGCAGCTTTCGTTGATCATTGGCGACGTGGCCAGCCTGGCCGTGAAGTGGCACAAACCGCTCTCGGCCCGCCTGATGCCCATCCAAGGCAAAGGCCCCGGCGACACGACCGAGTTTGACAGCCAATTCCTCGTGAACACGACGATTCAACCGCTCGAAAAGAAACCGTAGCGGCACGCGAGCTTTTCAGCAACAAAATAACAATGAGGCGCGGAGGTAGAGGGATGCGGCGAATTCTGACAGTCGTGTTGCTACTAAGCGGAGCCACCTTCGGCGGCCGAGCTGGTGCGGCACAGGCCGCCCAAGCCGGCGCAACCGCGGCTCCGGCGACAAAAAATGATTACAGCAAGCCGGAGACGTGGTTGTGCCGTCCAGGAAGAACCGATGCATGCGCGGCCGATCTCGCCACGACGGTGATCGCGGCGGACGGCAAGCTGACGCACGAAAGCTGGTCGGCTGATCCAAAAGCTGGAATCGACTGCTTTTACGTCTACCCGACCGTTTCCACCGAGCCCACCGGAAACGCGAGCATGGATCCCCGCCCAGAAGAGATTGGCGTGATTCGCATTCAGTTTGCACGGTTCGCGTCCGTCTGCCGGCCCTATGCACCGCTGTATCGTCAGGCAACATTAACCGCACTGCGTGCCGCCGCGACCGGCAATCCAATTCCCGTCGATCGCGAACTGGCGTACAACGACGTGCTGGATGCATGGAACTACTATCTCCAGCACGACAACCAAGGGCGTGGCGTGATTTTGATCGGCCACTCGCAAGGCTCCGGCGTGCTGCTGCGGCTGATTCGTTCGCAGATTGACGGCAAGCCGGTGCAGGCTCGCATCGTTTCGGCGATGCTGTTGGGGATGAACGTGGCTGTGCCCGAAGGCAAGGATGTGGGCGGTGCGTTCGAACACCTGCCGCTATGCCACAGCGCGCAGCAGACCGGCTGCGTGATTACCTACGTTTCGTTCCGCGCCAGTGCCCCGCCGCCGGCAAATTCCCGCTTCGGGCACGTTCAGGGCGCAGGCATGCAGGCGGGCTGCACAAATCCCGCGGCTCTCGGCGGCGGCAGCGGCGAGCTGCACGGATATTTTCCGACCCGCGGCGGCTTCATCGACATCCACGCAGCCGAGCAGAAGCCGTGGGTAAAAGGCGCGACCGTGGAAACGCCGTTTGTGAGTTTGCCCGGACTACTGACGGCGCAGTGTGTGGCGGACAAGAACGGTTCTTATCTCGCAGTGACGGTGCACGGGGATCCGGCAGGGCCGCGCACGGACGATATTGCCGGCGACGTCGTCGTGAACGGCACCGTGCTCGCCGACTGGGGCTTGCATCTGATTGATGTGCAAGAAGCGCTGGGCAATCTGGTCGACATTGCACGACAAGAGGGCGTCGCTTATCTTGCCGCCACCTCAAAAGCGAAATAGAAGCGCGAAAGAGCGGAGACTCCTCTCTTCCCCGGAACAGAAAGACAAAAACGCACTCACGCCGTTCGACATGCCGGAGCGCGAAATACATCCGCGAGAAAAGTGTGGATGAAGGCGGAGGAGCGCTTGTCGGCTTGCTCGTTGTACGCCACGCCCGGAGTATTTGACGCAGTTTCATGCGTGAAGCCGTGTAGCGCGTTCCCATAGATGACGAGTTGATAGTCTGCGTGAGCGGCGGCCATTTCTTCGGCGAAGGCCGTAACGTGAGCCATCGGCACATGCGGATCCAAAGCGCCGTGGCACACCAGAATCCGCGCAAGGATGGACGGCTTCGAAGGTTCCTCGCTGTTTGCTCCGGACGAAGTAGCAGCGGAAGAAGCTTCATCGTTTACGGGTTTCGGCGCATGCGTTTGCGCGATGAGTTGGGCTGGTTGCAGGCTGCCGTGAACGCTGATCACCGCGGAAAGATCGGCGCCGCCGCGCGCAAGTTCGAGCGCGGTCATGCCGCCAAAGCAGTAGCCGACGGCAGCGAGGCGCGAACTGTCCACGAGAGGATGATTGCGGAGAACGTGTAAGCCGGCGCTGGCGCGCTGGCGAAGTTTCTCGGGTTGCGAGCAGAGCTGCAGGATCAGCGGCATGATGCGCGAGCGGCCGGCGTGGGCGACTCCCGCGCCGTACATGTCGCAGGCGAAGGCGACGTAGCCCTGTTCGGCAAAGCCGCGAGCGCGAGACTTGGCGTGATCATCGAGGCCGGTGCCGCCGTGCACGACGAGAATACCGGGACGAGATTTCCCGCTGGACTCGTCGAAGCACAGCCAGCCAGAAAGCTCGGCGTTGCCATCGCGATACGAAACGATTTGCGAAGTGATGTTCATGAGTGTGCGTCTCTCTCCGAATGGCGCGCCGGTTCCCGGGAGCCGCGCGCGATAGTGCGGTTTCCTGAGGTGATGCGAGGAAATCGCCTTTACTAATTATATCACATTGGCCAATAAATATCAAGAGCGCTTCGTATTTAACTTACAGGTTAAATAGCGCCCGGGACGGACCTAACTTCAAGGGCACCATTTGGCGCAAGTCATTGAATGGAAAGTACTTAGGGGAGGTCGGGACAGAGTTGAAAATCAAGAACGCTATCTGAAGCACGCCCGGCAGCAGGATAAGTTCTTTGGAATCAAATCTTTGCAGGCTTTCATCGCTAACCCGTTTAGAATCATATCTTTCTGAAGAATGGGCGGAGTGGGCCCGGAACGGAGCTTGCAAGAAGAGGTTCTGTTGAGCGGCTCAGCTACTCGGAGGGTATGACAAGGGTAACATACCTCGACAGGAACGATGTGCAGGGAGGGCACCGAGTGGAGGAAGGAGAGAAGAATGCCGTTGACATTCATTTCTAGCTATGTAGAGATATGGCTATGGGCTTGCGAATCAGGCTTTCGCGACAGACGATAGAAATTTTGCAGATGCTGCTGGTAAGAGCGGGGCAATGGCAGCACGGGTATGCCATTAGCAAGGCGACGGGGATTGCCTCGGGAACGCTGTACCCGATTCTGATGCGGCTGGAGAAGTTGGGCTGGCTGGAGACGAGTTGGGAGGACGCGCGCGTACCGGGAAGGCCGCCGCGGCACCGGTATCGGCTTTCTCCGAACGGCCGCGAATGGGCGAAGGAAGAGTTGCTGGCGGCGCGGGAGACGAAATTCGGGAAAGTGGCGGCGCGCGAGGCGCACGGATGAACGAGGCTCCACGGGTGAGCGAGGCGTTGCGATGAGCGAGGCGAACGAGTCATTGGTGATGCGGTGGGCACGTTGGCAGGTGCGCGCGCTGGCGCGGGTGTGGCCTGCAGAGTCGCGGGATTGGGGCGAAGCGATTGCGTCGGAGGGCGAAGAGATTGAGCAGCCGATCGAGGCAGTGGGCTGGGCGCTGGGAGGTGCGACCGTGTACTTACGCGCGCTGGGAACGCAGTTGTTCGAATGGCTGAAGATGCCGGTCGGACAACGAGGAGAGGCGACGGCAGGTGCGCCGGGGCCGAAGCGGTCGCGGCTGTTTGCGGTGGTCACCTTGACCTGCGCGGCAGTGCTACTGTGTCTGCCGGAAGGGCGCGAAGCGATTCGAACGGTTGTATCGAGCTGGGAATACTATGCGGAGATAGATGCGAGCCAAGCAGAGCTGGCGAGATTGGCGGAGCAAGCGGAAAAGAAAAACGATGCGCAGCTGATGGCGTTTGCGGCGTTGGGCCTAGAAGACGGAAAGCGAGCAACGGGATTGGCCGATCTCGCGGTGAAAACCGAGCCGCGTCTCTTCTGGATTTACGAGGCGAGAAGATTTTGGCAGAACGATATGACGGCACAGACTTGGACGGAGAAGGCCCAGGCGGCTGATCCGCAGAACGCGGTGCCATACTTGCGCGCGGCAGATGCGATTGCGAATAAGATTTATTTCGGGATGGCGGAGCGGCGTACTCCAACGGACCCGGAAGTAATGCAAGCCTTGAGCGGCAATGCGGAATGGATGAGGTTGATGGACAAAGCTTTCCGAGCGCCGCGGTACGACAGTCATTATCGCGAACACGAAGAACTGAATCGCGAAGTTTGGAGACGCGAGCCACAGCTAACCATGACGACGATATTGCCTGGGTTGTCGGCGCATGCGATTCCGTATTTGAATTCGCTGGATCGATTTACAAAACTGCAAGTTCAGCAGGCAGAAGCGGAATTGGCGGCCGGTCACGTGGAAAAAGCTCAGGAGTTGCTGAGCGAAGCTGAAACGTTCGACAAGGGGATGGAAGGGGACTCGGCGCGGTATGTATGGTTCTTTAACCCAGCGTTGTCGCTGGAGCGGGAGACCGCGTTGGGATGGAAAGCGTTTTACGAGCAAACGGGACAACCCGCGAAGGCGCAACAAGCCGCGCAACGGGTGATGCAGATCAAGCAGCGCGGAACGGACGCCATGCGCGAAGCGCAAGAGCGCTGGACGAAGCAAAACCGGGGAGAGTCTAATGCTTGGGTTGTGCAACTGAGCGCGATCTTGATGGTCGTGGCCGTGCTGGCAACGCTGGGCGCAGTCGGAGCCTTTGAGGCTTGGCCAGGGATGAGGAGAAGGTTCGGCGTAACCGCGAGCGTTTTGTCCCGAGCGGCGGACTTTGCGCCAGGAATGGTTCTGCTGGCGAGTGCTGTGTTGGTGTTCAGTTTTTTGCCGTATGCGAGAGCCGCGGCGGCATTCCGCGAGGGGCCCGCAGCGACGTTTGATCAGATGCGGCAGCTGCGCATGGCGTATGCGAGCTTGCAGGCGGTGACGTGGAGACTCGCCGGTCCGGAGTCGTCCGTGTTCGGCTGGACGGTGCTGACGGTGGTGCTGAGTTTAGCGGTGGCGTTGATTCTGGCGCGCATGGTGTATCGCGCGATGCGAAAACCGGCGCCGCAGGGGTAGATACGCACTGTGCATCGAAACTCCGAGCGTCGTACGCGGGGCTTTGCGCTAGACGGCCTGATTGTTGAAGAGATTCGTAGAGTCGTATGACGGGTTGACGCGCGAGCAAGTGCAAGCCGTGAGCGATTTTGCCGAGCAGAGCCGCTGAATCCGCGCGCTTGAATTGCTATTCGCCTCCAGACGCATCTCACGAAATTCGGAGCCGTTCTCAGGGGCTAGAGCTCCGCGTTTGGTCGTCCTTTTGTCGGAGCTAAAGCTCCTACCCCTAAGCCCCTGTTTCTAAAATGGCTGCTAGCAATTCGCTGGCGTTTTGGTGTGAAACTTCCTCCGTAGAAAACAAAAGCTGATAGAGTTTTCGCCGGTTCGAGGAGCGATATGGCGCGGATTCCTGAAGGAGCGAGGACGGGTGTCGTGGTCTCGGTAGCGGCTTCACTCTGTGCGGCAGCGGTGATGTGTCTGGCTGCACCGTTGACCGGGGAGTTGTCGGTAGCGGCTGGGCAGCAGAGACCGTTTCCGGTGACGCAAGTGGTGGATGAGACGACGATCGCGGGGCGGGCGGTGGAGTTGGACGCGGCGGGGAAGTTGCTGCCGTGGCCGATGCCGCAGGATACGGGATATTCGTACGCGGGATATTTTTTGTCGCAGTGGACGATTGTGTGGGACCAGTATCAGCGGCAGCGGCTGCCTTACTACTTTTGCTGCTTCGATTTTGACCGGACGACATTTGAGTTGATGCCGGAATGGCACTGGGTGAATTCGACGGGATATTTGCGGGCGATGATGGAAGGATTTGTGGAGCGGCTGTATCCGTATACCGGGGACGCGCGGACGCTGGAGTTTCTGGAAAATTTTGTCGATTACGAACTGGAGAATGGGCGGACGCAGAAGGGCTATGCGTGGGCCGAGGTGCCGTACCCCTCGGCGAATCCGGGGAGCAAGCGGTATACGGGCTGGAGCAATCACGGGGAAGATTTTGTAGAGCCGCACGTGGTGGGCGAAGACGGGTATGGGTATCTGCGGCTCTATGAAATGACCGGCAATACGAAATATCTGCGAGCGGCGATTTTGTGCGCGGATGCGTTAGCGAAGAACTACAAAACGGGCGACGAGAAAAATTCGCCGTGGCCGTACCGCTGCGCAGCGCGGGACTGCAGTTTGACGAGCGGGCCGGGAATGTTTCCGTATTCGGCGAACGTGGTTGAGCCGATCATGCTGCTGGATGAGCTGATGCGCATCGGGCAGGGCGATACGGCGGCGTACCAGCGGGTGCGAGAAGGGGCGTGGGCGTGGTTGATGAAGTATCCGATGCAGAACAACGTGTGGGTTGGGTATTTCGAGGATGTGCAAGCGCGCATGGAAAACATGAACAATGTGATTCCGCTGGAGCTGGCGCGCTATGTGCTGCTGCACCCGGGAAAAGATGCGGAGTGGCGGGAACATGCGCGGAAATTGATCGAGTGGGTGAAGACGACGCCGAAGTGGCCGAAGTATGTGGTGCACGGCGCGACGGTGACGACGGAGCAGGGCGACGGAAAAGAGTTTTGCTGCAATTTGCCGAATCAGTGTTGCGATAGTCACAGCGCGCGTTTGGCGGCGGTGGAAGCGCTGTACTACGCGAAGACGGGAGATGCGGCGTACAAAGAAGCGGCGTACCGGACGTACAACTGGGTGACGTATTTTCAGGGGCTGCCCGGAGGTGCGCACGCGCCGTATACGGGGCAGTGGTGGTTCACGGATGAATTTTCGGATGGGCCGCGAAGGATGATGGATGCGTTCTGGGCGGTGCCGGAATGGGCTCCGATGGAGGAATCGCATTTGCTGGGATCGCTTTCGCCGGTGACGAGGATTGCGTATGGCGCAGGGAGCGTGACGTATTCGACGTTTGATGCGGACTCGACCGATGTGCTGCGACTGGATTTTGTGCCAGAGTTTGTGACGGTTGGCGGGAAGGCGATCAGCAAGCGCGGCGACTTGCAGCAGGAAGGTTACGCGTTCGATGAGAAGACGCGCGTGTTGCGAGTGCACCATGTGAGTTCGCGGGATGTGGACATCCAGGGCAGGGATGGATATGCGCCGGTTTCGCTGGTGACGTTTGACGATCCGCACGAGGCCGCGGGCACGATTTTGACGGGGCAGTATCCCTCGGGCGTTGTGGATTGGGGCGCGGATGGGCAGTGGCAAATCGGCACGCCGTTCGGAAAATTCGGCACGTTCACGCTGAAGCTGGCGAATGGCCAAGCGACGCACGCCGAATTTGCGTTTTCTCAGCCTTATATTTTCGCGGGACTGGATATTTATAATGACGGCGAAAAAGAGACCAGAGTGACAATCAGTTCGCCAGAGATTCGCGAGATGAGCGTCACGCTCAAAGCGAGGGAACTGCAGCGCGTGCGGACGAACTGGCGAGATGTAAGCTCGCTAGTGCGATTCGATTTTGTGAACGGAGAAGGCTTGCGGTTTGACAACCTCGCATACAGGCGGCCTTAACGTGAGGCAGCCGATGCAATTGGCGCATCCCGGCGCAAGGCTGCTGAGGTCCGAGTGATGGAAGATCTGTCCAGACACCATAGACCGGTGAGCGACCTATTTCCCCAGCCGGGCACTTCCGCGGAGTGGGAAAAGTACCGCTTGAGTGAAGACCAAGTGGAATTTTTTAACGAAAATGGTTACTTACCAGGCGTTCGGATTCTTACCGATGTGCAAGTGGAAGCGTTGCGCAAGGAGTTGGACGACCTAATGAACCCGGCGCACGAGGGCCGGGAATTGTTTCACGAATACCATGCGAACGAGTCGACGGATCCGAATCGCGTGGTGTTTCACGCGCTAGGAGCGTGGCGGGTGAAACCCGGATTCCACGATCTGCTGTGGAATCCCGCGTTTCTCGCGCCGGCCGCGCAACTGTTGGGAGGAGCGGTACGCTTCTGGCACGACCAGTTGTTTTGCAAGCCGGCGCGGCACGGCGGAGTCGTGGCGTGGCATCAGGACTATTCGTATTGGACGCGAACGACGCCACTCGCGCATTTGACTTGCTGGATCGGTCTGGACGATTCGACACGGCAGAATGGCTGCTTGAATTATGTGCCGGGAAGTCATCGCTGGCCGGAGTTGCCGAAACCGGTGCTAACGGGACACATGGACGGGATTCGCAGCAGTTTGCCCGAGGAATTGCAAGACAAATTCAAACCCTTAGCGATCGAGTTGAAAAAAGGTGAGAGCGCTTTCCACCATGCCCGGACTATGCACGGCTCGGGCGCAAACGATACGCCGAAGCCGCGGCGGGCCACGGTGATCAACGCATTCAGGGATGGAGTCATGTCGAATGCGGATGAGCCGCTGCTTTCCGGCGTGCCCGTCATTGCCCGTGGCGCGAAGATGGAAGGGCAGTTTTTTCCGCTGTTGTTCCAGCCTTAACCGCGCATGACTATAAGCTGCGATTTGGCCTATTATTAGCGCCATTGGGGGCCGTCCTAAATGGAAGAACAGTTGAGCCTGGAGTTTTTGCGCGTGGTCGAGAATGGCGCGGTGGCTGCAGCGCGCACAATGGGATTTGGCGATCGCCACAAGGCCGACGAAGTCGCGGTGGAAGCCATGCGCAAAACGATGGACGCCGTGCAGATGGACGGCACAATCGTGATTGGCGAAGGCGAACGCGATGAAGCGCCGATGTTGTACATCGGGGAAAAAGTTGGACTAGCGACGAAGGCGCCGCGCGCGCTATTTCCGGAAGTGGACATTGCGGTGGACCCGCTGGAAGGGACCAATCTTTGCGCGACGGGCGCGGCCAATTCCATCGCCGTGCTGGCCGCGAGCGAACGCGGTGGACTGCTGCACGCTCCGGATTTGTACATGGAAAAGATCGTGGTGGGACCATCGTGCAAGGGCGCGGTGGAACTCGACGCGCCGGTGGCGGACAACCTGAAATCCATTGCCAAGCGGCTGGACCGGGACGTGGAAGACCTGGTGATCATTGTATTGGACCGGCCGCGGCACGAGAAATTAATTGAAGAGATTCGCAAGGCCGGAGCACGAATTCGGCTGATCGGGGACGGCGATTTGTCGGCGGGGATTTCGGCGGCGGTCGTGGGCACCGGCGTTCACGCGGTGATGGGCACGGGCGGCGCACCCGAGGGCGTCCTTACCGCGGCGGCGTTGCGCTGTCTGAACGGCCAGATTCTGGCGCGGTTGGTGATTGGCAAACCAGAAGATCAGTTGCGCCTGGAAAAAATGGGGGTGAAGGATCCCAAGCGCATCTACGACACCGAAGACCTGGCGCCCGGAAAGAAGATGATTTTTGCATGCACCGGAGTCACCGACGGTAATTTGCTGAAGGGCGTGCGGTTTTTCGGCGAAGGGGTGCGCACTTCCTCGATGATTCTGACGCTGGACGACCGGCAAGTGCGGTTCGTCGAGTCCGTGCATCTGGAAAAGCGCCCCGATATTAAGGTGCGCTTCAACTAACGCGAGCGTCGAGCAGGCCGCACCCGCGGCCCACCTGTACCGCGAAAATCACGCCTGGACGTTCGAACAGGCACACTTACAACACAACTCCAGCGTTTTCGACCCAGCCAGTAACCGCACCTCTGAGAAAATTGACGTGGGCGAATTGTGCTCGCTCGGAGAAATCGGCCATGCCAAACGCAACTACCCGAAAAAAGGCGGCGGTGCTTCCGCCATCCTCCGGCAACGCGTCTTCGTCGAAGTCCCTGATGTGGATGATGGTCGCGCTGTTTGGAGGGTTGGCCTTGTTGCTGGGCATGGGGCTGTTCGTAGCCAGCCGCGCCGTGCGGTCCATGGGGCTTTCGGCGGCGAGTGCAAAGGACACGATTCGCACTCCGGGCGGATCGTTCCGGCTGGAGAAAGAAGGCGAAGTGGGCCCGGGCCTGCCAGTTTACCCGCGCGCCTCCTTGATCGTGCCCGATGACGACGCGGCAGCGGCGGCCATCAGTCAAGCGCGCAAAGGTATCGAGGTTTCAGCCTACCAAAGCAACGAGTCGCGCGATTTCGTCGACAGTTGGTACGCCAAGCATTTGAGCCCGGAATTCACGCGGCACGACGCGGGCGACCATCCGGCAGATCCGTTGTATGCAGACGCCCACGTGTCGGATAGCGATATCGTATTTGTCGCGGAGCGCGAACAAAAGGTCCGCGTGGTGGCACTTTCGGAAAATCCCAGCGGCACAAGAATTTCGCTGATCCGCTTCGATAAAACAGCTGCCAGCACAAGCCCGACACCGGTACGCGATACGAACGCCACGCTTGCGCCTACATCCGATGCAGCTTCCGGACCCACGCAGTAGCGATTGCGAATCAAGCCGCGGGATACGCAACCCGCCGGAAAATCCTGTCCTGGATAGCTAACTGACCGCAAGGATCCTTATTTCATGGGTGGTTTTTCGCAGCGGCGATAAACACGTTGTCGTCCACCGCGACTGAGCGCGTGAAAACCGTTGCCGTGTTGCCGCCGGTCGACGCCACGTGATCGGCGCTGCCGCTAATCGCCGGGCCAGCAGGTTTAGCCGGGGAATCCGTGCCGTCTCCGGGTTGCAAGGAGATACGCGTCGTGCTGGGTGTGCAGTTCTGCGCTCCAAGACACGTGTCGCGCACAAAGATTTGCCGCACTCCGCTGTTCGGAGTGTTCGAGCCGGACCTATTCGCGAGGCTGTGGGCCGAGGAGGAGTGGCTCGGCGTGACCGCCACGAAAGCGACAAAGCGTCCGGAGGCACTGACCGACGGCAGGATGGCTTCGGCACCGACCAGCGTGCCATTGGGGTCCGTGGAGACCAAGTGCGTGGTCGGCGTGCAAGCGTTGTTGACGCCGAAGCAGGTGTCCCGCAAATAAACCTGACGACCCATCGTCGAGGAAGCGTCAGCGGACATTCCTGCGGCCGCGGAACTGAACGCGACGTACCGGCCATCGGAACTCATGGATGGAGCGTGGCTGTCGTCGGCTCCCGGAACGCCCTCGGTCGTGGACGACACCAGAATCGTGCGCGGTTGGCACGAGGTGGCGGCGCCCTGGCAAGTATCCCGAGCCAAGATTTGCGAATGGCCATTTTGCGAGCCGGCATAGGCTACATAACGGCCGTCCGAACTCACGGCCGGAGTTTCCTCCTCAACGCTCGCGTTCGCGGTGTTGCCGTTGTTGCTGGGATCAGTCACGGTGAAGGTACACACGGTAAGGGTAGTCGAGCCAGTCAGAAGCGGGCATGGACTCGTGCCGCCTCCGCCTTGGCCGTTGCAGCTCACGCCGGGAGTGCAGGTCTGCGTCAGGGGAGGATTCGTTACCGTGACGGTGGCAGTGCCGGCATTGGCCAACAGCGAACCGGGGATGTTCAACTGGATGGACGTCGCCGAAACCGTGAGGTTGGCCGGATTCCCGTTGGCCGTGGAGAACGTGGTCTGGGTAGCGCCCATGTTCCAATTTACGGACGAAACGCCCGTTGTGCTGGAGGTCGGCAAGAAGTTGCTGCCATTGATCGTCAGCGGCACCGAGACATTCGTGCACGACGTACCACATGCCGGAGTGCTGGTTGGGCTAATGCTACTGATCGTGGGAGCGGGATTGGGAGCCGGATTGACGGTGAACGAAATCGGATTGGAAAGACCGTTATACCCTGCCCCGGAATGAGGCTGTTCGGTTTGGACAAAGTGAAGGCCCGGCTTGGCCGTCAGCGCGGCGGGAACCACCGCGGTCACCGAAACAACGCCACTCGTGTCATTCGATTTGGCGCAGGCCGTTCCAGAGTCGACCGTCTGGACGCAGGTGCTAAGTGCCTTCTGGTCCCACGTCACGGTCGTCTGCACAACAAAGTTGCTGTTGCCGCCCAGGGCCGTCAACGAAAGAGTCAGATCGGGACCGCCGGCGTTCACGTTAGCGGGTGAAATATAGGCCAAGGCTACGCCAGTGTTGGCCTGAAATGTGTTGCCGTAGTCATTGCAACCGGACATGCCAAGAATCGGAAAAACAGCCAACATCGCCGCACTAATGGCCGCCACAAACCTCATCGTGCCTAGCTCCTTCGTCACCTGTAGCATCCGTCGAAACAGGAGCAACCTGTTTGGTCAAACGGTGGGAACCCCGGGTGCCAGCTTGCTGGTGGGGTGAGATGCGCAATTTGCGCGGCGCGTTGACCCGGATGACCGAGGTAACGCACCATTGCCGGACGCCTGCGGCGAGCCGTATACCCTGCGCCAAGAGAGTCCGGGAACCTTAAATAAGTACCATTCTCCGAGAAGAAACGTCAATGCATAAGGGCTGACGACGTGGCAGGCCCAACCAAGCCGGCGGAATGAGCTAAGGCGGTCCGGTGAACCCCTGGGCTGCCAGCGAGGCGAGCGCGAGTTCCCGCAAATGAACGCGACAATGTTCATCTTTGACGTTGATCGCAAGGGCGGCACGGTAGCACGCGATGGCCTGCTCTTTGCGTGCCAGCTTGCCATAGAGGTCGCCGCGGGCGAGTTGAAACAGTGGGTTCGAGGGATATTTCTCGACCAGCGGGCCGATGATGGCCAAGGCCTGCTCATATTGCTGATCGTATTTGTGCAGATCGATGGCCAAGTAAAAACGGGCGGCTGCTGGAGTAACCACGCCATCGCTTATGGCATGCTGCAATTGGCGGATGCCGTCGCGCTTGTTGCCGCTGGGAATGCCCATGAAAAAGCTGAGAAATTTGACGAAAGAACTTAGCGTGTCCACGTAGTAGTTGTACAGCCCCAGGCCGAAGTCGGCGTCGGCCAGCTCCGGATTGAGCTGGAGAGCGCGCAGCAGGTGTTCGCGGCCGCGTACGCCGCTACGGGCCGTGGCGCGAATCTCGTTGCGCAGGCCGTACAGGCGGGCCAGCGAAGCCTCAGCCATGCCGGCATAGAGCTGCATTTCGGCGGTGTCGTGTTCCTTCAAGTGAGCCTGCGCAATGGACAGCGCGCGCGCCGAAAGTTCCAAATAGCGTCCGTCGCCGGGCAGTTTGTTCGGGCGATGCTGCGCGGTGGTCATGCCGTACCGGTAATCCGCGGCCAAGCACCAGATCTCCCACCAACGCGCTTCAGCTTCGAGCAAATATCCGAGCGGGTGATCGGGCTGCTCTTCCTGCAGACGCTGCGCATCGGCAATGGCCGCTGGCAGATCGAAGGAATAGATTTTCTCGAGCGTAGCCGCGGCAATGGGCGAAATGGCGAGCTTTTGCGCCAAGAGCGGAGCAGGAACGAGCAGGAGCGACCCAGTGATAATCGTAAGAGCCGAAAGAAGAGATCGACTAGTGATCGCGGTCGAGTTCATGCGCTTGGCCTGTTGAGTGTACGCCGACGCCCGCCAGGTTGTTGAACGCAACTCCCGCGGATGACGTGTGGGTAACGTGCGGGGCGAGTTTTTTCCAAATCGGACGGGTTAGGTGCAGCGCGACGCATTTGTTATTCTCGGCGGCGTGCTGAAATCACCCGCCAACACGGCTGTCGAAGCGCCTTCAGGCAATTCCCCGGATGCCCAAGGCGGGCTGGAACGCGGCCTGGGCCTGAAAGAAGCCGTCGCGCTCAACATGATCGAGATTGTGGGCATCGGGCCCTTCGTGGTGACTTCACTGGTCATCAAGGCGATGGGTGGCCCCCAGGCGTTAGTGGCGTGGCTGGCGGGCGCGGTGTTGGCCACCCTGGACGCCTTTGTCTGGTCAGAACTCGGCGCTGCGATGCCGCGGGCCGGCGGCACCTACGTATTTCTGCGCGAAGCGTATGGGCCGGGGCGTTGGGGCCGATTGATGTCTTTTCTTTTTGTTTGGCAAACGTTTGTGCAAGCTCCTTTGTCGGTTGCCTCGGCATCCATCGGCTTCGCGCGTTACGCGGGATATTTGCACCCGCTCACCACTTGGGAAGCCAAGGCGGTAGCCGGCGGGTTGGTGCTGTTTCTGATCGCCCTGCTCTACCGGCGCATTACGACGATCGGAAAAATCTCGGTGCTGCTCTGGACGGGCGTGGTGGGAACGCTGCTGTGGCTCATTTGGGGCGGCGTTCGCCACTTCGATGCAAAGCTGGCGTTCGATTTTCCGCCGGGGGCGTTCTCGCTTTCGTGGGTGTGGTTTGCGGGGCTGGGCTCGGCCATGGTCAGTACGATTTACAGTTACTGGGGCTACTACAACATCTGCCATCTGGGCGGAGAAATCCGCGATCCGGAGCGCAACATTCCGCGCGGGATTTTTCTTTCCATCCTCGGAATTACGGCGCTGTATCTGGCGATGCAGACCAGCATTCTCGGCGTGGTGCCGTGGCGCGAAGCGCAAAATTCAAAGTTTATTGTCAGCACGTTTGTCGAGAAACTATACGGCCCGCACGCCGCGCAGGCGGCCACCTGGCTGATTCTGTGGATTGCGCTGGCCTCGATCTTTTCTGTGCTGCTCGGCTACTCCCGCGTGCCGTATTCCGCGGCACTCGACGGCAACTTTTTCCCGATTTTTGGTCGCTTGCATCCCACGAAGCATTTTCCGCATATCTCGCTACTGGCGCTGGGCGGACTGGCATTTCTTTTCAGCGTCACGCTCAAGCTCGAGACGGCGATAGCGGGCATCCTGGCCATGCGCCTGATCGTCCAGTTCATCGGCCAAGCCGTGGGAGTGATACTCTTGCGGCGGCGCTGGGGCGCGCGGCGCTTGCCGTTTCGCATGTGGCTTTATCCTCTGCCCGCTGTCCTCACCATGATCGGGTGGGCCTGGCTGTTCTGGCAAACTGGCCCCGCACGAAAATGGGGCTTGGCGGAGATCGCTTTGGGCGCCCTCGCATTTCTCATCCGGGCGCGCGAAATGCGACAATGGCCTTTTGCAAGGGCGGAGGAAGTGGAGGCGGCGTGAGTCGTTTTAGCAAAGCAGTGATGACTTCGGTATTTCTGGTGGGCGGCATGGGCACTTTTTTGGGGACGCCTACCCGCGCGCAATTTGCGCCGGCTCCAGGAACCGGACCCGGCCTGCCCGAAACCGTCGAATCGATCGAGAGCGCCCGCATCACGACGCGCATCCTGTACGTCACGGCGCACCCGGACGATGAGTCGGCCACGCTGCTCACCTATCTTGCGCGTGGACTGCACGCGGATGTGGCGCTGCTCACACTGACGCGCGGAGAAGGCGGGCAGAACGATCTCGGTCCGGAACAGGCGCCGCAGCTCGGATTGATTCGCACGCAAGAACTGCTGGCGGCAACGCGCGGCTATGGCATCCAACTATTTTTCACGAATGCTCCCGACTTTGGCTTCTCCAAAACTCCGGAAGAGACCGAGAAAATTTGGGGCGACCCCGTGCTCGGCGATATGGTTCGCGTGATTCGCACCTTCCGCCCGAACGTCGTCATTAACGGCTGGGGCGGCGTGCACGGCGGCCACGGGCACCATCAGACATCCGGATTGTGGACGCCCGTCGCGGTGCAGATGGCGGCTGATCCCAACAAATTTCCGGAGCAGCTTCGCCAAGGGCTGCGCACCTGGGGCGGCGTTGAGAATCCCGTACAACTGCTGGACACGGAGCGTGGCGGCGGCAGTTCGAACGGGGCGACTTTGGCGGTGGACGAGATTTCGCCGTTGTGGGGCAAAACCTATCGCGAAATCGGCCTGGATGCCTTCGCGAATCACCGCTCGCAGGGCATCACCAATTTCGTCGGCTCCGCGTTCCTGCGCCGACCCGTGGTGCTCATCGAAGAAAATGGCGGCAAATTCGATCCGGCTACCTTGGACGTAAGCCTCGCCCAGTGGGCGCAAACGGCGTGCGGCGGCAAGAAAGAAGGTTGCAGGATTCTCGAATTGGCGGATGCCGACAAAAAAATCCAAGCGGCAAAGGCCGCGGCCCTGGCCTTGAACTGGAAACAGGCGATGTCTGAGCTTGCTGACGCGGCGCAAATTGTGGTGCGCTTGGCTCCGCAAGACTCCTCCGCTGGCAACCTCGGGTTTACTCCGGATCAGACCTTTGACCTGAAGCAAACCCAGAGGTATCTCGAGCATGCGCTGGCGCTGGCCGCCGGACTCGAACTTCGCGCCGAATCCGACCGCGAAATGCTTGTCGTCGGCGAAACGTTCGGAGTGCACGCCGTCGCGCACTGCCGGAAAGAAGACGGCTGTGAACTGGGCGCGTTGAAACTGGACTTGCCGGCGGAATTCAAAGAAGCCAAAACAGAAGGCGACGCCGAGAAAGGCTACCAATTCACGGTTGCCGTGAACCAGCCGCCTCCTGCCCTCAGCACTTGGGATAAGCAGTTACCCGAGCCTCCGCCGCTGCTGTATGCGCAGCAGGACGTCACGGTATCCGGGTACAGCTTCCGAGCGCGCATTCCCGTTACCTACATCTTCGCGAACTCGACGCGCTTGGATCGCGTGCCGGTGCGCATCGTTCCCGCCTACACGCTGGTTGTGGATCCCCAACAAGCGATCGACGTGTTGGGAAAGCCGCCCAAGCCGTTTGACGTGCTGCTGCGTGTGCATTCCTACGCGACACAGGCGGCCAAGATTTCTGTCGCGGTCGATTTGCCGAAGGGCTTTACCAGCACACCGCCGGTGGAGCTTTCCTTCGCCGGTATCGGCGACCGGTACGCGAAGCTCACCGTCACTCCGCCCAATGGAGCGGCAGCAGGAAATTACCAGATCACCGCGTTCGCCCGGCGCGGCGACGAAAAATTCTCCACTTCCATCGAACCGCTCCCTTCTCTGCCGACGCAGGTCTGGAGTGAACCCGCGCGATGCGTGGTGCACGCTCTCTCCATCAACGTGCCGCCCGGTTTGCGCGTCGGCTATATCACCGCGGAAGGCGAGCCAATCCCTGCAGCGCTGCGCATGCTTGGAATTCAGGTGGACGCACTGGATGCACAGGGCCTTACCTTTGGCGACCTCTCGCGTTTTGATGCCATCGTGGTCGGCGTTCGTGCCTACGAGCTTCGTCCCGAACTGCCCGGCGCCAACCAGCGCCTGCTCGACTACGTGTCCAACGGCGGCACGCTAGTCGTGCAATACAATCGCGACTTCGCCTGGAACAAGGAACAGTACGCTCCCTATCCCGCCAAGATCGCCAACACGCAAGCGGGGGCGTTGCCGCGCATCACCGACGAGACTTCCCCAGTGAAATTCCTGCGCCCGGACGATCCGCTCCTCAATCAACCCAACAAGATCACGCAGAACGATTTCCAGGGTTGGATTCAGGAGCGCGGCCTCTATTACTGGACCCAGTTCGACGCGAAATATACGCCCGTGCTGGCCATGAACGATCCTGGCGAAGCGGACCTCAACGGCGGCTTGGTCTACACGCACTTCGGAAAGGGCCTGTACATCTACACGGGAATCGCGTTCTTCCGGGAGATTCCCGAAGGCGTTTCCGGTGCCTATCGGCTGTTTGTCAACTTGCTCAGCGCCGGAGTCGAGCAGAAAAACTCCGCCACCACAGCTGGCCGCTAAACGCGCCCGCGCCAGGCAGCCCGTGCGCGGCCCCCGTAAATCAACTGGACACATCGCGTCCCCGCAAAATCCGGCGTGCTATCCTTTCTGCCCGGGGGTCGTTTAGGTATGAAAGAAGAAGTCTTTGCTCGTTCCATGATTCGCGCAATGCAAGCCGGCATCGCATTGCTCAGTTGCGCGGTTCTGTTCCTTTCGCTGTCCACGCCCGCCTTCGCGCAAAAAACCAAGAACAAAAAGAACACGGATGCGTCCAACCCGGACAACAAGCCCGTCCTGCCCATGACGGATCAGCAGCAGATCGATTATTTGATCTCGGAGATGCTGGGCGCCTGGCAAGTCGGGGATATCGACAAACTGCACAAGGATTACGCCGACGACGTTTCGGTGGTTAACGGACTCTGGGGGCCGCCGGTTTTCGGCTGGGCCAACTATCTCGCTTCCTATCAGCAGCAACGTGCGCGCATGCAACAGATTCGCATGGATCGCGAAAACACCTACATCAAGCTGACCGGTAATTATGCCTGGGCGTGTTATCAGTGGGACTTTTCAGCGGTAGTCGACGGCCAGCCAACCCAGGCGCGCGGCCAAACCACACTCATTCTGGAGAAACGCACCGACCACTGGGTCATCGTGCACAACCACACTTCCATACCGCCTACGACCCAAGCCGCCGTGCCGCCTCCCAATACACAGCAACCGCAGGCGCAAGCGACCAACCCCCAGGCACACTAAAAACCAGCGGCCCGGCGCGAGCATCCCTCCGCGGCTAGAAGTTCTTAAAGCCGTTATAAATCCACATTCCCGCAAGAACCAGCAGCAGCACGCCGGAAACGATGCCGCTCCCCAGCAGCGGCCGCGAAATCTTTTGGATTTTTGCGACCAATGCGGCCTGCTCCCGAGCCATGTGATCCTGTGCCGCGTCGAGAAAGATCTGATCGTCTTCGTGGCTGGAGAGCACGCTCCGCCAAATCAACAGCAGCATGAATATGGCGGTGACGACTCCCCAAGCGATGAGCACGTACAGGATGGGCCCGGTAGTAAAGGTACTTGGATCCATAGGTAACCTCCCGCTGGAACCGGTACGCGGCACCTGGATTGGGCTGAACGGGATAGGACCGCGTCCCGGCGCGGAGTATAGCACTTTGTATTCTAATTTCCACTACATCACAGCAGTTCTGCGAATGCGCCGTCGGGCTCCTCGCCAGTACCAGGACTGTGCCAATCCGGACGAATGGTCGCTTCCGTATCGCCGCTTTTTTCAAATTCCTGAAATCTTTTAGTGCATTTATTCATCCAACGATACGTAGTTCCTTAAGAAGGGATCCATGCATTCCAGCCATGTGCAGTACCAGCCCCGCTTGGTTTCGAACGTTTCTATCGCAGCACCCATTCCTGCCGCACCGCCCATTCCGCATGAGCGAGTTCTTGGACATCGACGCCCGGCGCCAGCACCGGACTCCAGTGTCCGCGAACTCAACGTCTCTGGCGTACGTGTCCTGCTCGCTCTCGGCGGCACCATCGGATTGGCGGCCCTGCTTCTGTGGGGCGTGGTGCGAGATTGGCTTTTCGCGCAGTAGTGGGACCCGCTGCGGCGCCACGAAATTTTGCCCGTCTCGTGCTAGAATTGCTTTTGTGCCCGAGTGGCGGAACTGGCAGACGCGCTAGCTTCAGGAGCTAGTGGCCTCACGGTCGTGTAGGTTCGAGTCCTATCTCGGGCACCATTCCTTAGCCTTCTAGCCTCAGTGCCACTGGCTTCTGCGTTGAGGCTCTCCCCGCCTTGGCTTTCTTGCACGCCGCCTCGCGTAATCGACGCTACTCCGTCCGCAGCATTTCCACTGGATCAATGCGTGTCGCTCGCACCACCGGCACCACGGCCGCGAGCAGCGCCGCTCCCAAGAGTGCAGCTGCCGGTGGCGCGATCATGCTCCAATCCGAAGCCTTCACCTGGTAAAACAGCGACTCCAGGAATCGCGCGGACAGTAGGCCCAGCGTCAGACCCGCTGTCGCTCCGCCGAGCACCATCGCGAACACGTTTCTCGTCACCAGTTCCGCGATCCTTTTTCCTTGCGCTCCCACCGCGATGCGAATCCCGATCTCCTTGCGTCTCTGCACCACCGAATAATGCAACACGCCGTACAAACCTACGCCGCTCAGCACGACCGCCACTCCCGCAAAAAATAATGCCAGCGTGGCCAACAGCCGCTCCCGCACCGTATGCGACTCATTGATTTCCAATTGCGTCTGAATATTGCTCACCCGGAACTCCGGCCGCGCCCGCGGCACTTCCTGTCGCAGCACGGAAGCCAGCGCTCGCGCCTCCGGGCTCTTCGTTTGTACTACCAGGATTCCCCCGCCTCGTTTTCGTAGTTGGCCGTGCTCGTCCACGAAATGAAACGGAACGTAGAATTGCGGCAGCATCGGCTCGCGCAGATCGCGATACCGCACGTCATGTACATAACCCACGATCTGATAGGGCAGGCGCAAACCCTCATCCATCACCAATTCGAAACTCTTGCCCACCGGATCGACGCCATCGAAATACGTCTTCGCAAAGGTTTCGTTGACGATCGCCGAACCGGGATGCGTGTCGCCCACGCGGAAATCGCGTCCGTCAATCAAGCCGATCTTCATCGCGTCCAGCCAGCCCGGCGATACCGCCCGCATGTACGACAGAACTCCGTTCGGAGCGCCGCCATGGATGGACACAAAGTTGTTCCAACTACTGCCTCCCAGCAGCGCCTCATCTGCGAGAGCCACCGTCTGCACTCCGCTGACCCGCCGCAGGTGTTCCGCCACCTGGTCCCAGAATTCCAGTGGCTGTGGAGTTTTCGCGACAACGTCCAAAATCAGCAGGCGGTCCGTCGAGAATCCCGTCGGCTGATGCGACAGCCGTTCGAACGTCGCCGCGAACAATCCGGCCACGAAAACGACCAGGAAGCAAAACGCCACCTGCACCGCCACCAACCCGTGCATCAAGCGCCGCTTGGCGTGCGGATCCTCGCCGCCTTTCAGGGCGCTCACCGGATCCACCGCAGAAGCCCGCAGCGCCGGGGCTAATCCGAATAGCACGGTGACGCCCAAGGCCAGCCCGAAGCCGAAACCCACCACCCGCCAGTCCGCCGGCATCACCAGTCGTGCCGGGTTGTCCGGCGGATTGATTAGGCTCACAACCAAGGGCCCTGCCCACCACGCAAACAATGCTCCCAACACCGCGGCAACCACCGCCAGCCACGCGCTCTGCACTAGCATCAATTGCACCAGCCGCCAGCGTCCTCCGCCGATCGATACGCGCACCGCCATCTCCCTGGCTCGCGCCGAGGCCTGCGCCGTCATCAGGTTCGCCACGTTGGCGCACGCAATCAGCAGCACCAGTGCCACCAGCACTCCCAGCACCGCCAGCGGCTGCTTCGTCTCGGATTGCAGGTTCGAAACTCCCGTGCCCGCCGGCTCCAACAGCACCTTCTGGTTCAGCCAGTTTTCAATCGCCGTCGCGGGCATCGCTTGCGACCAGCTCTTGGCACGCTCCTCCTCAAAAGCGCGCGAAGTGGCCTCCAGCTTTTGCCGCATCGGCTCCATCGCCGTGCCCGGTTCCACTAGGGCTAGTGTTCGATGCCAGGTCGAATCTTTGCGTAGCACGGCGGGATTCATCATCGTGGGCACGAACATGTCCGTGATCGTCCCGGGTTCTGTGCCGGTAAAATCTTCCTGGGCCACGCCGATGACTTCGTAAAGCGCGTCTCCCATTCGCAACGTCCGGCCGATCACGCTGCGATCCTGCCCAAAACGGTGCGTCCAATAGTCGTAGGAAAGCACGGCGTAGGGATGGCCGCCTGGCTTCGCGTCGTCACTCTCCGTAAACACGCGTCCCAAGGCCGGCTGGATCCCCAAAGTGGGAAACATCCATCCCGAAACATACTGCAAATACGCTCTCTCGATTTCCTGATCTGATTTGTAGGTCAGATCCACTTTTTCTACGTACGACACTGCCATCAGCTCGGCTTGCCCTTTCACCGCCGCGCGCATCAACTGAAAATCCGGATAGGCCCAGCCGTCGTATACTCCCGATTTTCCGTCCGGCCCGATCTGCAGGCGCGACAAATCGTAAAGTCGCTCTGGGTGCGTGACCGGCAGCGGCCGTAATAGCAGCGCGTCGATCAAACGAAACGCTCCCGTGCACGCTCCGATCGCCAACGCCAGCGATAGCACCGCGGCCAGCGTCGTCACCTTCGTCTTTAGCAGTTGCCGCCAGCCAAAAAGGGCGTCCGCCCGCAGCGCATCCAGCCAGGCCAGCACCCGAAAATCCCGGCTCTCCTCCCGATGCCGCATCGCCGACCCGAACGTTTTTCGTGCCTCGCCCTCCGGGCGCCCGCGTTCCACCGCTTCCGCGATGTGCGCCTCCATCTCTTCATCCAACTCTGCGTTCACCCGCTCCCCACGAAACGCATTTTTCACGCTCCGCCACCACCCCATCTCACGCCTCCCGCAAGACTCGATTCACCGCCGCCGTAACCGCTGCCCACCGCGACTCTTCCAGCCCCAGCTGCTTCTTCCCTTCCTTCGTCAGCTCATAGATCCGCGCCCGCTTGCCGTTTTCTTTCGTGACCCACTCCGCCGCAATCCAATCCGCCTCTTCCATCCGGTGCAGCGCCGGATATAGCGAACCCTCTTCCACCCGCAACACTTCGTCTGATATCTCCTGAATTGCCGTCATAATCGCGTAGCCGTGCAAGCCCCTCCGCCGCGAAAGTACTTTCAACACCAGCAGATCCAGCGTCCCTTGCAGCGCGTCGGCTTTCGGCATCCTCAGCCCTCTATATACCTAGACGTCTAAATACGCCAAAAGTTCCGTCGCGACCCACAAGACATTTATCGTGCCGGTGCCCTGGAAACGTTTTGACCCTTCAACTCACTACTGAAAAACAGGTCCTTCGGTGCCTCCAAAAAAATGCAGGGAGGCCACCGGTGTCCCAATCCACCAGGCCGAAGATCTGGACAGTTGCCTTCCCGGATTCCCCGCAGAGGAGGACATGCGAATGGCTATCAAAAAACTGCTCTGGTTCTTGCTTTTACTCCTGATCCTTCTATTGCTCCTGTTGTGGTTGTGGCGCGTCGCGGGCTGCGGGAAAAAACCGGCGCCGGGTACCGCCGATCTTGTCCTGGACGTGGTCACTCACTCCGTTTGGCCCGACGGGACGCTGGCTCTGGCCCTTCCCATCAAGAACGAGGGGACCCGAGCTGCAGGGAGTGTCACCGTCACCTCGGTTTCCTTGGCGAGCGCTGCTTTGCTCTCCCCTTCCAGCCTTCCGGTCCCGCTCGGGGAAATCGTTTCCGATAATCGGGCGGTGCTGCAGACTCACTTCGCGGCACTCGCCGTTCCAGGGTCGTATACACTTTCGGTTTCCGGCACTTACAAAGAAGGCGCGGCGAACCATTCGTTCTCCTTCACCGCTCCCATTGTTCTGGCTGCCCCTGCCACCGGTCCCGTCACCGGGGTAACCAGCACCATTCCCATACAAAAGACTCCCGGCATTCCGACGAAACCCTCGCCAATACCTGCGGAAAACGGCGAGAACAATCTCGTCGGTCCGCCGGTTCCGCTGGGACCCGTGTTACATCCCTTTCCGGTCGCTCCGAATCAAACGGGCCCCGTCAAGGCTCCCAGCTCGGGCTCCGGAATGAGCATTACTTTCATCCGCGACACGGGCTCCGCGCAGCCCACTGGAGTTCCTCCCGATCCCAGCACGGCCGTTTCTTCTACCAGTGGCGTAGTCCTCGCCACGGCCAATACTTATTTGCTCTTCTCCATAGACGACGGCCAGACCTTTACTCGCGAAGATCCCACCACCATCTTTCCGCAGAGTGACGGCGGTCTGTGCTGCGACCAAGTGATCCTCTACGATCGCAACGTCGATCTTTTCTTTTGGCTCATGCAATATTGGAGCGCTCCTCCTCCCGCTGGATCTCCCAAAGGCACCCCCAACGGGCCCAACCGCTTGCGCATCGCCTTCGCCCACCCGGCGGACCTTAAAACTAATTTCAATCTCTGGAGTTATTTCGATCTCACCCAGGGCACTTTCAATAGCGCCGGCTCCTTGGACTACCCGGACATCGCCTTTACCAATACCTTCCTGTACGCCAGCGTTGATGGCCAGGATTCCAAAGGTTCCAACACCGGCCTCATCGTCGCCCGCATGCCGCTTTCGGACATCACCGGCTCCAGCGGCAGTGTCGGCATCAGCTACGTTGGGCCCGCACAGTCCACCGATTTGGACCGTGCCTTTGCCTCGCGGCTCACGCAGTCCAGCGCGGACGCCATGTACTGGTCGGGCCACGTGGATACCAGCCACCTCGAGGTGTTCCACTGGGCAGATAGTTCCGGAAGCGTCGATCTGCACACCACCAAAACCAATAGCTATTGCAACACCGACTACACCACTCTCGCGCCCGACAATCAGCAGTGGCTGGACAACCTCCGTGCTGCCGGTACCGGCGCCATCATCGCCTCCACCCGCAAAACCTCCTCGAACGCGAAATCTCACGGCGAGGTCTGGATGGGTTGGACCGCCGCGCGCGATGACTCCAGTTGCAAAGACAGTCGCCCTCAGCCTTACGTAAAAATCGTTCGCATTGACGACACCACCCTCGATTCTGTCGGCGAATACCATATCTGGAATACGCCTTACGCCTTCGCCTATCCCTCTCTCGGCACCGCTCCCAACGGCGATATCGGCGTCGCTGTCTCGTTTGGCGGCCCCAGCAATTACGGAAGTACGACCGTCGGCTACCTCGGCGACTATGTCGTCTACTACGTCGAACAAAGCGACGTAACTCTCACCTTTCAGCTCACCAACCCGGATGGCACGGGCAAAGTCGACGCCAACGGCAATCCGGTGCTCGGTACCCGCTGGGGCGATATGTTCGCGGTCCGCAACTCCGGACGCGACAACACCTTTCTCTCCAGTTTGGGCTACGCCTATAAATTTGTTGATTCGACAAAGTCTACAAAGTGCTCCACGCCTCCGGGATGCACCTATCGCGTGCATTATGAGCAGTGGAGCCGTTAAGTAGTCTTTTGCCGGAAACGACTCCTGGCAGCCATCAAGCTCTCAGCGAACGCACTGCTACTCTGCGGGAACCGGCTTATGCTGGCTGACGTTTTGTCCGTCGCCCGGCCGCAACCCGTGGAAAATGCTGCTGGAAATAATCGTAAAAACCCCCAGCGTGACCAGCGACTCGTGCACGCCATGAATCATGCGCAGCGGATTCGCATGCGCCCCGCCCGGAATGAAGAACACCGTTGCCAGCCCCGCCGTGGCCACTCCGAAGCTGATGGACATCTGCTGCATCGTGCTCGCGATCGAACTGGCGTTGCTGGTTTGCTCTTCCGCAATGTCCGCGTACACCAGCGTGTTCATACTGGTGTACTGCAGCGACGTAAATGCCCCGTAGCAAAACGCCAGGATCACAATCGCCCATACCGGCGTATGCAGCCCGATCGTCGCAAACAGCATCAGCAGAATACCCAGGATCACCGTGTTGGAAATCAGCACGCCGCGGTATCCGATTCGGTTCAGAATCTTCGGCAGCAGAAACTTTGTGCTCATCGACGCCAGCGCCTGCGGCATGATCAGCAAGCCCGATTGAATCGGCGTGAATCCCAGCCCGACCTGATACAAGAGCGGCAACAAAAACGGCACGCCGCCGATTCCCAGCCGCGTGAAGAAGCTGCCGCTCACCGAAGCACGAAACGTCCGCAGCCGAAACAGGCTCAGCTCCAGCAGCGGAAAGTCCTTCTCTCTCGCGTGCGCCAAATAGCCGCCGATCAGCGCCAGCGAAAGCAACAGTAACCCCGAAATTTCCACTGTGCCCAGCGTGTGCTCGCCAAAAATTTCCAACACATAGGACAGCAGCGCGATCCCCGAACCGAAAAGAATCAATCCCACGATATCCAGCGGATGGGTGTGCTCTTCCCGGTAGTCCGGCAAATGGAGATAGACCATCACCAGGCCAATCAACCCGATGGGAATATTCACAAAAAAGATCACCCGCCAGTGCAGGTAGCCCACGATCAATCCGCCCGCTATCGGCCCCAGCATTGGCCCAATTAGCGCCGGTACCGCAACAAAACTCATCGCGCGAATCAGCTCGGACTTGGCGAAAGTCCGCACCAGCGTGAGCCGCCCGACCGGCACCATCATCGCGCCGCCGCAGCCCTGCAAAACGCGGCATGCCACCAGCAGATGAATGTTGCTGCAGATTCCGCAGAGAAACGATCCCAGGGTGAAAATCCCGATCGCCGAAGCGAACACCCGCCGCGTTCCAAAGCGGTCCGCCATCCATCCGCTGATCGGAATAAATACCGCCAGGCTCAGCGTATAGCTGGCCAGCACAGACTTCATGCTCAGGGGCGTCACGTGCAGCGCTTCGGAAACTGCCGGCACCGCCGTGTTCAGAATCGTCGTATCCAACGACTCCATGAAGAACGCCACCGCCACCAGCCACGGCAGCAGTCTCGTGCTCGCAGTCGACGGCGGGACGCTCCCGGAGCGATTTTCAGAAGAAGCGGAAGCTGCTACCGAAGCTGGCGAGGCAGCCGCCAGGGCCGATGGTGTCGTGCTAACCGGAGGATTGCTGGGGGATTTGTCCGTGGGCGTGGCCATCGCGTCAGAGCATCACTGTACTAAGGAAACCCGCCGTTTTCCTCATCGCCGCGCGTCTCATTCCCAGGTAATTACTTGCACAAACCAATGTAATGCTCCTTTTTGTACAGCTTTCTACTGCTACGATAGGAATATCAGGGGAATAATCCTTTAGCTTAATTTTGCAAGCGCCCCTCGCGGGGCGCGCTGTACGGGTTGGCTTCGACCCAGCCAAGGAGCCTCACGTGAATCGCAACCTCGCATCTCTTGCCATCGTTATTCTCGCGGCAGCCGTTCCCGTGCCGCTCACAGCGCAGACGACCGCCGCGCCCGCATCCGCAAAGGCCTCCGCTACGGCTCCTGCGGCTTCCCGATCGGCCGCTCCCGCTGCAGCTGCCAGCACCGTGTTTCGCACCACCAAAGCCATCAATTACCGGCGCGCGGGCGGCGCCACCAAAATCGGCTTCCGCGGCACGGAGCTCATGCAAGGCGCCACCGGCGAAGGCCGCGTCGAAAGCAAAACCAACCGCATGGAAATCGAAGTGAAGTTTTCCGGCTTGGAAGATGCCACCAAATTCGGTCTCGAATACCTGACCTATGTCCTGTGGGCGGTCTCTCCGCAGGGTCGCGCCGTAAACCTTGGCGAACTGCCGCTCAAAAACGGCAGCGGCCAGGTCAAAGCCATCTCCGACATGCAAACCTTCGGCATGATCGTCACCGCCGAGCCCTACTTCGCTGTCACTCAGCCCGGCAACCTGGTCGTATTGGAAAATGCCCTCGCCGCGGACACTGGAAAAGTTGAAAACATCGACGCTCAGTACGAACTCGTCGCGCGCGGCGCCTACTCTTCTTCGAACACCAAGATCGAAAGCGCCATCTTCGGCATCGACCGCAAAACCCCCCTCGAACTATTCGAAGCGCGCAATGCCGTCCGCATCGCTCGCATCGCTTTGGCCGACAGATACGCGGCCGCATCGCTGGGCAAAGCCGAGCAACAATTGCAGAACGCCGAGGATGTTTATCGTCGCGGCAGCGAAAAGAAATCTGTCGAAGCGGCCGCCCGCGAAACGGTCGAAACCGCCGAAGAAGCCCGCGTCATGGCCGTGAAAGTAAAAGCCGAACAGGACGCTCAAGCCGCCGCCGCCGCCGCCAAAAAAGCTGCCGAAGAGCAAGCCGCCGCCGAAGCCAAGCGCCGCCAGGACGCCGAACTGGCTCGCCAGCAGGCCGAGCAAGCCAAAGCCGAAGCTCTCCGCATGAAACAGGAAGCCGAAGCCGCCGCCGCGGCCGCCGCAAAACAAAAAGCCGAAGCGGAAGCCGCGGCTGCTGCCGCCGTCGCGCAACAACAAGCCGCGCAAGCCGCCGCCGAACAGGCCGCCCGCGATCGCGCCGCCGCGCTCGACCAACAGCGCGCCGCCGAAGCGGAAGCCGAAAAAGCGCGTCAGGCCGCCGCCAAAGCCGAAACCGAAAAAGCCGACTTGCGCGCCCAGCTTCTCAATCAACTCAATTCGATCCTGCAGACCCGCGATTCCGCCCGCGGCTTGATCGTCAACATGTCCGACGTGCTCTTCGACACCGGCAGCTACACGCTAAAGCCCGGCGCCCGCGAAAAGCTCGCGAAAATCTCCGGTATTTTGCTGGCTCATCCCGGTTTGACGCTGCAAATCGAGGGTCACACCGATAGCGTCGGCGGCGATGACTTCAACCAGCAGCTCTCCGAGCGCCGCGCCGATACCGTGCGCGATTTTCTCGCCGAGCAAGGTGTGCCGGCCTCTTCGATCACCGCCAAAGGCTTCGGCAAAACGCAGCCCGTCGCTTCGAACGACACCGCCGAAGGCCGCCAGCGCAATCGCCGCGTCGAGCTCGTCGTCAACGGTGATGCCATCGGCAACACCTCCACCAGCAGCGCGGTCACCAATCAATAGCGCCGCTCGTCCAGGCGCGTCTTAGCCCGGTGCCTTTCTCTTTCTCTTTTCCTTGGAATTTGTGTCGCCTCAGCGATAGCGCCGAATCGTCAGATTGTGCCGGTCCGAGCGATACAGACAAAGCGCATAGATCGTAGCTTTTCCCTTGCTCGAGTAAATGATCTGCCGGATGCGCAGCAGCGGGGATTTGCGCGGGATACCCAGCAAGTCGGCCGTGGCCGGATCGGCCGCCGTTGCGTCCACTTCTTCGTCGGCGTGCGCCAGCTCGACGTTGTACGTCCGCTGCAAAATCGAAAATAGCGAATCGCGCCCCAGCGGCGCCGCGGCCAAATCCTGAAACTCGTCCGCCGATAAATAGCATGTCTCATGTGCGAACGGTTCCCCGGCCGCCAGTCGCAGCCGCTGAATCTTCACCAGGCGGCTCATTGGCGGCAGCCCGAGGCGCGCGCAGATTTCCTGGTCACTATCGATCACCTTCGACACCAGGACCTTGGCGCTCGTCGCCAATCCACGGCTGGCCATCTGCTCCGTGTAGCTGGTCAACTTGTTGAAGTGAATCTTCGGTGCCGCGATGAACGTTCCCGCGCCGCGCCGCCGCTCCACCAGCCCTTCTTGTTCCAGTGAACTCAAGGCGTGCCGCGCCGTCATCAGGCTGACGCCATGAATCCGTGCCAGCTCCCGCTCGGACTCCACCACGTCGCCCGTCGTCAACTCTCCCGCGGCAATCCGCTCCCGGATCACTTTTTGGATCCGCTGATAGGCGGGCAACCCATTGCCATTTTTGCCGCTTCCGTTTTTGGCCTTTCCAGTCATACCTCTCCGCCGAACGCCTTTCGACCAGCTGGACCTGGGCCTTGACTATGCTATATAGCCTTTCTTCCTCCGTACTCCAAGTTAATTTCGGGTCACGGGTGCTTCCAGGACGGGAAACGCGGCCAGAGAATAGGGCCAAGCCCGCCTTGGCCAGCGGGCATTCGAGCGTTGACAACTCCCAGCAACAAGCCGCGTGAGCGGCGCCAAACACAAGCCTGCGAGCGCACCCACGGCGCGCCGGCAATTTCGTTCAGCAATCTAGCAGCAGGAATTTGTGAGGCTGGAGAAGGAAACAGTCCTCTAGGGGCGCACCCGGCTTACGACTTCGCCGCCGCGCGCGCCAACCGCGCCGCGAACCCGAGCAGCAGCGTGCGCTGCTTGGAATCCATCTTCGCCAGATTTTTCTGCAACTGGCTCAACTCTGCCGCTTCTTTCTTCGTGTGGCCCCACAGTCCCTTCTGGTCCTCTTCGTTCACCAGTTTGCGCGGCTTGGGCGGCTCGTCGCCCTCGTACATCACCTTGTACAACGGCATGTCCAGCGCCCGCGCCCATTTCTCCAGTGTCTCCACCGTCGGCACGGTATGCCCGTTCTCGACGCGCGAGACATAGCATCGCAGCAAGCCGGTGGCCTTCTCGATGTCACCTTGGCTGAAATTCTTTCCTTCACGAAGCGTTTTGAGTCGTTGTCCGATTTGCATAATAGGGAGAGGGTACAACAAACGACATCGCAGCGCAAATAGAAGGATAGTGAATCAGCGGCGGCGATCCGTAGGCTCTTCCACCCGCACGCTCAAAATATAAGCCTTCCTGTAGGTCTCTTGGGGAGCCTCGTGTATTGCTATGCCGACTGCCTGCGCGCCGTGCTAAGCTGTCGCCGTAGAACCAAATTCTGCATCCCGGAAGCCGACTCCCATGCCAAAGCTCCTCGTACGAAGCCTTTACGCGCTGTCAGCCGGATTGTTCGTATTCGCAGGTTGGAACGCCGGCAGGTCCGCTACCGCCGCTCAGAAATCTCAGCCCAAGGCCACCCAGGACTCGCAAATTGAGCGCGGCCGCTATCTCGTCGAGGACGTGGCTATGTGCTTCGAATGCCACACGCCCCGCTTCTCCGACGGCCAGCTGAACACCAATGCTTGGCTGCAAGGCGCGCCCATCTGGATCGTGCCCGTTCATCCTGATTCGAACTGGGCCCAGCACGCGCCCGCACTGGCCGGCTTTCCCAGCTTTACCGAGGAAGAAGGCGAACGCGTTTTGGAAAAGGGTGAAGGACCCGAGGGCGAAGTTCTCCGTCCGCCCATGCACATCTATCACATGAAGCCGGAAGACGCGAAAGCCATCATCGCTTACTTGAAATCGCTGCCCGCCGGCAAACGCTGACGCCGATCCCCGTTACCGCGAAGCCGGCTGGCCGTTCCCGCCGATCCGCGTTCCGATAATTTCGCCGGAAATCAAAATCTCCACGCGGCGATTCTGCTGCCGTCCCTGCGCCGTGTCATTGCTCGCTACCGGATTAGACTCGCCGTAACCCACCGCGCTCACCACGCTCGGATCAACTCCCTGCGCGATCAAAAACGCTCGCACCGCGCCCGCCCGATTTTCGGACAGCGTCTGGTTGAACGTTTCCGTACCCGTGCTGTCCGTGAACCCTTCTACCTGCAGTTTCAGACCCGGATGCGAAAGTACGATCCCCGAAAGCTTCGCCAGCGCCTCGCGCGCCGGTTCTTTCAAATCGTACTTTGCCGTATCGAACAGCACGTCCGCCAAATTGACCTTCAACCCGCGCGGCGTATCCGTCGTCGGCAGAATTCGATTGAACTGTTCCAGCAGGCTCGCGCGGAGCTGTGCCGCTTGTTGCCGCGCCTGCTCGGCTTGTTGTTCCGCCTGCTGCGCCGCCGCTTGCTGTTGCTCGGCTTGCTGTTGGGCCTGGCGCTGCGCCTCCGCCGCGGCTTGCGCTTGTTGTTGCGCTTGTGCGCGAGCCTGTGCTTCCGCCTCCGCCTGTTGTTGGGCTTGCTGCTGCGCGCGAGCCGCGTCCGCAGCTTGCTGCTCCGCCTGCGCTCGTGCCGCCTGTTCCTCTTGCGCTTTCTGTGCGGCCGCCTGCGCCTCGGCCTGCGCCTGCTGCTGCCGTTGCGCCGCCTCTTCCCGCTCGCGCGCCTGCCGCTCCTCGTCCCGCTTGCGAATGGTGATCTGCCGCGCATCCGCCGCGTCTTGCACCGCTTCGCGCGCGCTCTGGATGCGTATCCTTTCGTCGACCTTGCGGCCTTCCGCGTTCGTCAGCGCATCTTGCGCCTTCCTGAGCGCTTCCGGCGCGTACTGTTGCGCGCCCACCGCTTCCGCGATGGCTACCGCATTCCGCGCTTCGTACACTTCCAGCGGAACCTTGTGCTTCGTCGCGACGTCCACATTTTCTTGCGCCACGTCGTATCTGTACTGCCCGCGATCTAACAGCTCGTAGCGCGCATTCACCTGTCCAATCGTGCCGCTGGTATTCCGTTGCGCCACATTTTGCAGCACCACGACGTTGCTCGGCTGGGATACCGCAAAGTACGGCTCCGCGGAAACCATCAACCCAAATGCTTGCAGCGGCGTAGTTGCTTCGATCTTCGCCTTGCTCCCGTTGAGCAACACTTCCCCCAGATTGCTCGGTTTGCCCTCCGGCGTAATGGCCCATAAAACGTACGTCAGATACTCGTTCCCAAAGCGCTGCGCCGGCACCAAATCTTCGAACTCCGCGCTGATCGCCAGTTGCCCATTCTTGTTTTCCACGCGCGCGTGCCCTTTGGCCTGCGCCAGCAGCGGCGTTCCTTGAAACCCTATTTCGGTCGATCCGTGCCGGTTGTAGCTGATCGACGTAATCGTATTTCCCACCAGCCGCAACTCGTAGATTGGCGCGTTGCTCTGCGCCCCTTGCGATGGCGCCAAATTCTCCTGTCCGCGGCAGGACGCGGCGAGCGCCAAAGCGCCGGCGGCAAAAACGGGTAGGGCAAAAGCTTTCATGATGGGCTCCGGCAAAATCGTTTGAGAATCCGCACCGGCCTGCGGGACTCATCCCTAGGTCGTCGGCGCTCGGTTTATCCGCTTCGCTTGCTCTGGACCGGAAATGGGTGTGCGGGAACGGGGACGTCTGCGAGCGACATTCAGTGTAACGACGCGGTCCGCGAACCGGCTATCAAGGCAACCGTGTAACTTCCGCCGAAGCTCTTTGTAGGCATCAAATGCTCCCGTTAACGGTACGATGAGGGTCCCGGCAGCAACGCCATGCGCCACTGTCCCGCCGCACAGGAGCCTTATGGACTACGTCAACCTCGGAAAGACCGGACTCAAAGTTTCCCGCATCTGCCTCGGCTGTATGACCTACGGCCAGCCTCCTGCCGGCAAACTTCGCCCCGGCAGTCACGCTTGGACTCTCAGCGAGGACGAAAGCCAGCCCTTTCTTCGTCAGGCTCTCGAATCGGGAATCAATTTCTTCGACACCGCCAATGTCTACGCCGTCGGCGCCAGTGAAGAAGTCCTCGGCCGCTTTCTCAAATCGAATCTCCGCCGCGAAAGTGTCGTCATCGCTACCAAAGTCCACGGCGTCATGCGCGACGAGCCCAATGGCCGCGGCCTCTCCCGCAAAGAAATTTTCTTCGAGCTGGACCAAAGCCTCCGCCGTCTGCAAACCGACTACATCGACCTCTACCAAACCCATCGCTGGGATTACGAAACGCCCATCGCGGAAACTCTCGAAGCGCTTCACGATGTGGTCAAGTCCGGCAAAGTGCGCTACATCGGTGCCTCTTCTATGTACGCCTGGCAGTTCACCAAAGCGCTCTATCTCGCCGACCTCCACGGCTGGTCTCGCTTCGTCAGCATGCAGAATTACTACAACCTGGTTTATCGCGAGGAAGAACGCGAGATGATGCCCCTCTGTCACTCCGAAGGCATCGGCGTCATTCCGTGGAGCCCGCTCGCGCGTGGCCGCCTCGGTCGTCCCTGGAAGTCGGAAAATACCAAGCGCTTCGAAACCGATCAATTCGGAAAGGTTCTTTACTCCAAGACGGAAGAAAACGATCGCACGATCATCGACCGCCTCGCCGATCTCTCCTCTCGCCGCGGCGTTCCCATGGCCCAACTCGCGCTCGCTTGGATGCTCACGAAACCATTCGTCACGTCGCCCATCATCGGCGCCACCAAACCGCACCATCTCACTGACGCCATAGCCGCCGTTTCCTTACGTCTCGCACCCGAAGAGGTCTCCTCTCTAGAGGAGCCTTACACGCCACACCCAGTCCTCGGCTTCAGCTGAGCCGCAGGACATTCAACTTGGTACCACAACCAACCTGGGTGGTAACCCGGTTAATCGGGAGCTTGGTCAGAACTTCCGGATTGCCGACCATCCGCACAGAACCGGCCCGAGCAGGTGCTTCGGCAGCAGTTCTTTGGCCTAACAGTTTCGATGTAAACGAGGCGGCGACCAGCAAAAGCCCAGACTTTAGAAGTCTACGGAAGTCCGAACTCTTTTGCCCAACTAGCCATGTTGCCTTGCAGACAGGCGGTAAATTCTTCTGCGACAGGATGAAGTTTCCTTCCTCCTTTTCGAATTTGGTAGATTTCGAGGTGCACCACCGGATTCGTCAAGTGGCTGAAAATGAGCCCACGATTTCGACCTTCTTGCAGTGCAAAGGAAGGAACAACCGCAATACCTTCTCCGGCTTCCACCATAGCGATCAGCGTTTGCATGTAATTCAATACAAGCCTCGAATGATAGGCAACGCCTGCCCTCGCAAGATGCTTGTCAACAAACTGTTGCAGAGGAAGGGACGGCTGTAGGGTTATGAATTTCTCACCTCTTAACGAGGACCAGGCAACCGTCTGGCGGGCTGACGTGTGAGCCGAGCGGCCCCTGACGACCATAAGGGTAAAGCGAAACAGAGGGGTTCGCCGGATGCCTTGCATATGCCTGAAGAAGAAACCCAGGCCAATATCCAATTCGCCAGACTCCACTTTCTCCAAGACGGTGGCAGCCGTACCGTCAAACACCTGAAGCTGAAGTTCGGGCCTTCGCGCACGGAATGTCTTAATTGCCTGGGCAAAGCCCCCCGCTGCGGCCCAAAAAGGCGGCGCACCCACGGACAACATCGGTCCGCCACCCTTGGTTTGCGACGCTTGAGATAAGGTTCCGTCCAATTCCTGGAGATTGCGTTGGATAGTGGCGAATAATTTTGCCCCTGACGCGGTAAGAGCAACCTGCCGCGTCGTGCGGTCGAAAAGCCTGACGCCCAGTTGGTTCTCGAACTCCTTGATCAAGACGCTCAATCCAGAGGGAGTAATGAACAACGCCCCAGCGGCACGAGTGAAGCTGCGATGCTGCGCCACCAATAAAAAGGCCCGGAGCTGGCGAGACGTAAAATCGATCATTGAGTAGTACTCAACAATTGTTAGTGTTTTTGAGCTTGTATTATAAGGCTTCTGGTCCCTAAATCAAGCCAGCGGCCTAGCGCTACTAGCACCACGGCAGAATCATCAGCCGCAAGGAGAAGCAAATGGGAAGCGTCCAAGCCAATGGCACCGGTTATGTCTTCGCCAACAGCAGCACGGAGGCGGAGACGAGATTTGCGGCACTTTCCACGATCTACGACCGTGGAACCGTTAGGCACCTGGAGGACCTCGGAGTCGCTGGCGGTTGGCATTGCCTTGAAATCGGAGGTGGGAACGGAACCATCGCCAAATGGCTTGCCGCTCGGGTCGGCTCCACTGGCCATGTACTGACGACGGACGTCGATACGCGTTTCTTAGAACCTTTGAGGGCGCCCAATCTGGAGGTCTGCCGCCATAACATAGGCACGGACCCTTTGCCAGAGTCAGCCTTTGATCTGATTCATACGCGCCTCGTACTCATGCACGTGTCGGAGCGTGACACGGCTCTGGCGCAAATGATTTCGAGCTTAAGGCCGGGCGGCTGGCTTTTGATGGAGGAATACGACAGTTGCTCGATGCTTCCAGACTCAGTAGCGAATACCAATGAAACCATTTTGGAAACGCAATTGGCGATGCAAAGGCTCCTGGAAGATAACGGAGTGAATCGCCGATATGGACGCTTGCTTCCGGGCTTGCTCCGAGCGCGCGGACTAAAGAGCGTTGGGGCCGAAGCGCGATTGTTCCTGTGGCAAGGCGGATCGGCTGGCATCGCCTTGATGCGGGCGAACTTCGAACAGCTTCGAAAAACAATGATCGAGCGAAATTACATCACGGAGCAAGAGTTTGATAAGGATCTGGCGCAATTGGACGATCCCGACTTGCTGATGCCATCGTCCATCCTCTGGTCGGTGTGGGGACGGCGCCCATGACGGCAACACTCAACGTTCCGGTGGCGGAAAAGTTTTCGACCGCCCCCTCCCATTCCCTTGGGAGTTCCGCAACAGACATCGACACCCGAGCCTTGCTCATTCTCGCCTTCTCGGCGACGGCGGGGGTGTTCGTGGAGTTTTACGATTTCGCGATTTTCGGATTCGCAGCCGCTAGTTCCTTCCCAGCCATCTTTTTCCCGAAGTTGCCTGCGGCGCAAGCGTTGGTGTTCTCCTTTTTGGCCTATGCAGCGGGGCATCCCGCGCGGCTACTCGGTGCGTTCCTTTTCGGCCACTTTGGCGACCGTGCTGGCCGTAAGTTTGCGTTCCTGATCAACATCATTGTCGTGGGAGCGAGCACATTCTTAACTGGTTTGCTTCCGGGCTACGCAACGATAGGCATTGCCGCCCCTATCCTCCTGGTAATTCTTCGAATCATTCAGGGAATCGGCGTAGGCGGCGAGTTTGGAGGAGCAACTTCGCTGCTCGCGGAGTTTGGTGCAAAACGCCGCCGTCGCGCGTTTTGGATATCGCTGGCGAACCTCGGCCTGGCCCTCGGCATAATGGCGGCGAGCGGCATGTTCTTGCTCCTAGGGAAGAGTTTTGCGACGAGGGGATGGCGCGTCGCCATGCTGTTTTCCGCAATCATAGTCATTCCAGCTCTGGTAGCGCGGTATAAGCTGGCCGACTCCCCTCTCTTTGAGCAACTCAAGCACAGGGAGCAACTCGCCCGTCTGCCCAGCTTTGATGTCTTCCGAAGACACGCGGGTTCGATCTTCCTTCTTGCGACGGTTGCGGCATTTCAGAACTTGGATACGGTCCTGACGGGAGTTTTCATTGTATCTTTCATGCATCTTGCTGGGATTTCTCTGGCGACGGCGGCAATCATCATCTTTGTTAGCCGTTTTGCGGACATCATCGGTGTGCTGCTTAGCGGGCCGCTTGCCGATCTTTGGAAACGCCGCGGCCTCGCGTGCTTTGCCATTGCTATGACCACCCTGGTTTCTTATCCTTTGGCCTCGGCGATTGTGGGAAGACGCATTGTATTAGCAGGCGCCCTTCTATGCCTCATCGTCCTCTCCGGAATGGGGCTACTCCACGGACTCGTGCCCATCCTCACTTCGGAAACGTTCCCAACGAAATTCCGGTACTCGGGCGCCGGTATTTCCTACGGCTTGTCAGGCATTCTAGCGGGTATGATCGCGCCTCCTCTCCTTGCGAGATTGATTGGTCAGGATGTGACTCACCGTTGGCACTACTTGCCCATCATTTACGCAGTGTACGGCCTAGCTGCCATTCTGGCTTTGCTGTTTATCCGAGAAACGCGCGATCTCAAACTCGAGGAACTCGATGTCCTGCCACCTGGCACTCTACCTGTCAAGCAGGGTGTGAGTTGTACACTACAAAGCTCCGCTTAAGGAACGGCGCTCCCTCGTGGTCCAGTTGGCCGCGTGGTACGGACCTGACACCGTTTTCTCAAACGCAGCTCGACCAGGTCTCGCTGCGCTTGAATCAGCGCCCCAGAAAAGCTCTAGGCTTCCAGACTCCGGCGAGTAAACTGCAAGCCAGTGTTGCGTCGACCCTCCGAGCCGGCACCGCTAACCGGACACAAATTGCTCCTAGAACTCCGGGCGAGGGGCGCTTCACCGCTGGTGAGTAGTGGGGGACTCGAGGCAGATCCAAAAAATTGAGGGCGCACTCGCCTTGCGGCGTTTGCGCCCTCTAAATCGAGCCGTAAGTTTCAGGCTTCCGGATCAATCCGGCGACTACACAGCCTTGCGGCCACTTCGTCTTCCAAACTGAAGCGTACTGCCACTACTCATCAGTCCAGTTCAGCGTTACGCAAGCGGTGACGCTTGTGCAACTCCAAACTGAACCGCTGAGCTTCTGAACTTTTTGGTCCCTTTGCCGCTCGCATCAGCCGTGAAGCTTCTGCGCTCGCCAACCGAACCTCCAAGCCTCTCGGATTTCCCGCTGTGCCCGGTGAAACCGTCGCCGTGAGGCAACAGCAACCCTGAATACCGCGCTACTTTCCTTCGAGCTTCCCGTGTTCCTCGGGGCCGCGCAGTCGCCGTTAAGCTACTACGCTTTCTCGAGGCTTTGGGGACGTCTGGAACTCTTCCACTCGGTTCGGCTCTCGCTCCAGCCGTGAAGCTGTTGCGAAAGTCGCCCAAATTTCCAAGCCTCTGAAATTTCGCCCGCAGTTTGGGCTGCGCTTGCCGCGAGGCTCCCGCAACTCCGCACTGCGGATTACTCTCTCTGAGCCTCCCTGCGCTGCTTCTACCTGCGATCGCTGTTAAGCTTTCGCAGTTTTCCGCTGTGCAGGGAAGTCCACAAACTTCCCAGCTCTGCTCAGCACTGCAATATCGGTTAAGAATCGCAGCCGCTGAGCCGAACCGTTAAGTTCTCACTTCCGGTTCAATCTGTGCGCAAGATAAATCCAGCGCTTCGCCGCGTCAATGTAAATCGCGGAAAAATTCTGTGCAAAGTTGTGAACCAATGTGGAAAAGCTAGAAATCTTCAATATAAATGCGGCTCCCAGCGCATTCAATTTGCACAAGCTGCTTCATTTCGGAACTCGCGCCAGCCGCGCGCTCTAGAAGCCCTTTCATAAATAGACTTCGGGGGTCGAAGCTTTCTTGGCCTGAGCTTCGAAGGTAGCTCCGACAAAATTCGCCCAGCAAAGACAGGGCTTCCGCCCCTGAGGAATTGATTCTCGGCCCTTAAACCATTTATGAGGCAGGTTCTAGCACTATCGGATTTTCGCGATTCGTCCGTCCGCGCTCGCCGGATATCTCTTGAACTGCTCCGCATCATGGCCCGGCACCACCCGGTCCGCGCTTCCCGCTAGTTCAATCATCCGCTCTTGGTTCTTGATGTTTGCTGGCCAGAACTCCTCGCTGAACGTCGCGCTCGCTTTGTGCTCCGCCAAATTTCGGTACAAATAGCAATTATCCGAAGCCAGTACGAACGGTGGCTTCCCCTCCACACGAATATATTCCGCGGCGTACGTATGATGCCCGCCCGTATACGCGCGAATTCCCGGCAGAATCTCCACGTTATCCCCGTCCACCAACTGCAGTCGCCCCTCCGTGTTCACCTTCACCAGCGCTAGCACATCTTCCGGATCGATCCCGCCGTGATTCCCCTTCGGTTGCCACGCCGCGCCCGTGTAATACCCGTACTCCTCCTTCTGAATCCACACCTTCGCCTTCGGAAAAAGATCAATGCCGCCCAGGTGATCCCAGTGCGCGTGGCTGATCACGATATCCGTCACTTCATCGGGCTGCACGCCCGCCAGCTTCACCGCCTCATCCGGCCGCAGGTATCCCGTGGACGGAAAATACTTCGTAAACGTCTCGCGATGATAGCCGCTGTCGAACAGAATATTGTGCCCGCCGCCCCGAATCAGCCAGATCACCATGGCGATCTCGATCTTCTCGCCTTTCGGCGCGCCCATCACCAGTCCCGCCACCTCATCTTCTGCGGTTGCGTACCGAATTGCCTGAATCGAGTAATTCGGCGCGCTCTCTTGCGCACGCGGCGCACTCTTCGTCCACCCCAATGCGCACACGACTGCCAGCGTCAACGCCACCAAGCACGCCATTTTTTTCATAAGGATTCCACTCCATGTCTAACGGAGCGCGATTCTACTCCAGTGCTGCCCGCCCGCCAAAGCGCAGGATTTGCGTTATTGCGGAGCGCTTCTCACTCGTACCGCAGCGCCACCAGCGGATCCACCGTCGTGGCCCGCCGCGCCGGCAAATAGCACGCAAACATAGTGATAATCAGCAGCAGCGCGGAAACACTCAGATAAGTCACCGGATCTGCGGTACTGATCTGAAATAGCACGCTCTTTAGAAATCGCGTAATCGTGAACGCGAGCACCAGGCCCGCCAGCAAACCCCAGCCGCTCAGCACCAGGCCTTGCCGCAAGATCATTCCCAGCACATCTTTTCCTTGCGCTCCCAGCGCCATGCGCACGCCGATCTCCTGCGTCCGCAACGTCACCGCGTACGACACAATGCCGTACACCCCAACGACTGCGAGCACCAATCCCAGTCCGCCAAACACCGCCGCAAAGAACGCGCCCAGGCGCGCCAGGAAAAATCCGTTCGGTCCGTCCAGCGATTGCCGCAGAGTTTGTACGTCATACACCGGCAAGTTCGGATCCAGATTGTGTATCTCGCCCTGGATCGCTGCCGCCAGGCTCACCGGCGGCACGCTGCCCCGCACCTGCAGTACCCGAATTGCGGTGTAATGCTGCGCCAGCGGCACGTAAAAAAATTCTTGCGCGTCTTCCATCGCATTGAAATAGCGCCCGTCCTTCGCCACGCCAACCACTTCCACTTCCGGCGCATCCGGCTTGTCATACGAAAAGTGGTGCCCGATCGGATCCTCTCCGGGCCACAGCCGCTTCGCCAATTTTTCGTTCACAATCGCCACCGGCAGCGATCCCGCCGCGTCCTGTTTCGTAAAAGCCCGTCCGCGCAAAATCGGTATCTGCAGCGTACGAAAATAATCTTCATCCACCGGGTTGTAGCCCAGATTCAGCGCTTCGCTCACCGGCAAGCTCTTCTGCCCTTCTTTCCACACGTGCGTCGCCACATTGTAAACGCCCATCGGCGACCACATCGCGAAGCTCGCGGAGGTCACCCCGGGTGTCGCCGCCACGCGCTCTTTCACCGTCCGAAAAAAATTCACGCCCCGCGCTTCGTCGTATCCAAGTTGCGTCGTATCCATGCCCAAGTTCAGCACGCCGTCCGGATTGAATCCCAACTCCATGTTTTGCGCTGACTGCAAACTCCGCACAAACAGTCCCGCAATAATCAGCACCACCAAAGTCCCCGCCACCTGCGCCGCCACCAACACGCTGCGCATTCTCTGGTGCGTCGACGCCCCACTTCCCGAGCGGCCGCCTTCGCGCAGCACCGCGTTCAAATTCATGCGCGACGCGCGCCACGCCGGCACCAGTCCCACCGCCAGCCCGCTCGCCAGCACGATCAACGCGATGTACCCGAACACGTGCCAATCAAAACTCAGATTCAGCCGGATCGGAATCGCCACAGGAAAGCGAATCGCGCCGATCAGGCTGGTGAACCACCAGCCCAGCAGCGCCCCCGCCAGTCCTCCCGTCAGGCTCAATACCAGGCTCTCCGTCAGCAATTGCCGGAAAATTCGCGCGCGCCCGGCGCCCATCGACGCGCGAATCGCCATTTCCTTGAAGCGCGTCGACGCCCGCACCAGCACCAAGTTCGCCACGTTCACGCAGGTAATCAACAGCACCAGCCCCACCATTCCCAGAAACGCGCCCGCCACTACCGGATTGCTTCTGGCCGCATCCGCTTCCGGCCGCGCCAAGTGTTCCGGCACCACCTCCGGCACAACGCCCGCATTCGTGGCGGGAAATTGCTGCGCCAACTGCGCCGCGACTACGCGCACCGACGAACGCGCCTGCGCCAGGGTCACTCCCGGTTTTGGCCGTGCCAGCACCGTCAAATTCCGCGCGCTCCGATCCGTCAATAATCCGAGAGCTTCGTGCCTCCCGCTCAGTCCGAGCGTTAAATACGCATCCGTTTCCGCGGGCGTGTACGGCCCGATCAACTCTTCCGGCGCCACACCCACAATCGTGCACGGCTCGCCGTTCACCAACACCGCTTTCCCGACGACGGACAGGCTTCCCGAAAATCGGCGCTGCCAATAGCGATACCCCAGTACCACCAACTGCTGCGACCCCGGCGTCTCTCCTTCCCCAGGAAAGAAAAACCTGCCTGCCGCCGGCTGCAAGCCCAAAAACGAAAACAAATTCCCCGTCGTGTATTGGCTCAGGATTCGTTCCGTCACGCGATCCGCGGACAGACCGTCAATCGTGTTCGTATATGCCGCCATGTCCGTAAACGCATAGGCATGATCGCGATAGTCCACATAGTCGCGATACGACACGCCGCGTAATTCTCCGTCTGTCGGGCGCTGCTCCGCGATCACCAGCAACCGCTCGTTATCTTTCCCCGGCAACGGCCGGATCATGAACGCGTTGATCACGCCAAATACCGCTGTGTTCACGCCAATCCCCAGCGCCAGCGTCAACACCGCTACCGCCGTGAACGCCGGATTGCGCACCAGCATCCGCAGCCCATACTTCACATCCTGCCAAATCGTATGCATGAACTCTCCCGCTCGCTTCCCTGCACTAGAAACGATAGCCAACCCCAAAATGTTTCATGCCTCCCACGCGCGCGATGAAACAAATGTGCCGAGAGAATGCGCCTTTCTTATGTAGTGGCGCAGCTTGCTGCGCCCATCTCAGCCATCTGCTTCGACCACGTTGCCCGCGAGCGCAGCGAGCCTGCCTGCTTGTCGGGGCCCGATTCATCGTGCCCGTCCGCGAAGCGAACGCATGGGTAAAACTACCTACGTAAATATACTTACTTGACAACAATTCGCTGTTTTTGGTACACTCTCTCCCGTAGAAAAGTGCGCCCCGGTTCCGGCCGGGGCGTTTTTGTTTTTACCCCTCTTTTGTCGCCGCCCTCGCTCCCACGGCCCCTACGGGGATGCCCGAACCGTGCCTCGGGGGGCGGATCCGTTGTAGTGGCGGGTCTTTTAGACCCGTTCCTTGTTTTCATTGCATTCCGTCAATCCGCATCTCGCTCATCACGCAGAACCAATCTCACTGAATCTAGAGGACTTATGAAACCCCAGCTCGATAAGCAATTCATCCTACGTTCGCTTTCTGCCCTGGCCAAGAAACTTGGTCGTGCGCCTTCTCGCCGTGAATTCCTGCCCTACGCCGGCTTATCCGAGCACGCTCTGCTGAGGTGTTTCACGAGTTGGAGCGCGGCTCTGCAAGCTGCGGGACTGGAGCCCGACTGCCTCAGCCGACGGCTCGATCAGCGGAAGCTGCTGGAAGATTGGGGACGCCTCGCGCGCAAACACGGCAAAGTGCCGTCGCGGAGGGTGTACGATCGCTTCGGAAAATTCGACCATCGCAGCCTAACGCGCCGCTTCGGGTCCTGGAGCGCGCTGCCCAAGGTGTTCCGCGAATTTGCCGGGAGCAAACCTGAGTGGTCGGACGTAGTCGCACTGCTCTCGTCCTCCGCGTCTCGACGGCAGGCAGCCAACGTTCGTCACCACGCGCTGCGCAACCGGCTGACCTACGGCGCGCCGATGGACTTCCGCGGCTTGCGTCACGAACCGGTCAACGAACAAGGCGTCCTGCTGCTCTTCGGCATGGTCGCCAAAGAACTCGGCTACATCGTGGAGTCCGTGCAATCCGGCTTTCCCGATTGCGAAGCGAAACGGCAGATCGCCCCCGGGCGCTGGCAGTGCGTCCACCTGGAGTTCGAGTTTGAGAGCCGCAACTACCGCGAGCACGGCCACCCGCTCGATGGCTGCGACGTCATCGTCTGCTGGCGCCACAACTGGCCCGACCACCCGCAGCACCTCGAAATCCTCGAACTCTCCTCACTCCTCCCGACCCTCCCCGCCACCGCTCCCAGCCCAATACGCTTGTAGGGGCACGATACATCGTGCCCCGCGGTAGCTGCAGCCGTAAGTGCCCGCCAAGTCCGAGCAAAGTAACGGGCCATAGCTGGGCTGGCCCTCGCCCGAATTCCCTAGTGATTAACGCCGCCTAATGGGATAACTCGCCTTCTATCTAGACTTACGTTAAACTCCCCGCAATACGGATATTCTCCCGCCGTGGAAGGTGGGAATGGGAATAAAAAAGCAGGAGTTCTATGAGGGCGCGGCCCTTCATCTCCTGGCGCGTACCGGTGCAGTTAAAAGCATCCGATACGAGGCGCCGTTCTTTTTGGTGAACGACCGGATTTCTCTTTACTTGAAATACAGCACTAAGGGGCGCAGCCCTTGGGGTTTTAAGTTCATGCCAGATGAGCAAACGGTTCTGGGGGCAAGGTCATCCGAGTCGCTCGTTGTCATCGGGCTCATCTGCGGAGCCGACGGCGTGGCCGCGCTCCCTTATGACGCCTACTTGCGAGTCGCGTCGGCCAGGAAGACCGCAGTCCATGTCTCCTGCTATCGGCAGCACGGTGAGCACTACGAGGTGAACGGGCCGGACGGAAGGCTCGACGAGAAGGTCTCACCGTCGAATTGGCGACGAATTCTTGAACGCTGAGGTGACTATGAAGCATTCCGACCAGGTATTGGCGCTGCTACAGAAGCAGATTGGGAACGCCGAAGAGGTCCGCGACATAAGCAAAACCGCCAAAGAAGTCGTCGGAAAGTGGGTCAACCCAGTAAGCGGCGGAAGGGCGGAGACAAACGGACTCATCTATGGCCTGGTTCAAAGCGGCAAGACTGGCGTCCTGACTGTTACTGGCGCGATGGGAGCTGATGAGGGTTATCGAACCATTATTATATTAACGTCGGATAATGACCCCCTATATGACCAGACGCTTGGCCGGGCGCGAGAGGCCTTTCCAGGGATAGACATCATTGGGAAGAAGGAGTTCAAGGATGCAGATTCCTTCCTGCAACGAATCAAAAGCGGGACTTGCGCGATTGTCACTACCAAGAATTCCGGTCTGCTGAAAACCCTGATCGAGAATTTCAGGGGTGGAAACGTTCGAGGGCTAACCTGTCTGATTATCGACGACGAGGCTGATCAAGCCAGCCTCAACACAAAAGCCCGGAAAGCAGACGGTACTAGAAGTGCGATTAACGACAGGATCGCTGAACTACGGGCATTCTTCGAGAAGAATACATATCTACAAGTCACCGCTACTCCGCAAGCCCTGTTCCTGCAGACCCCCGGACATGACTTTAGGCCGAAGTTCACGGTCCTGAGCCATCCCGGTGCTGACTACGTTGGGGGAGAAGATTTCTTTGGAGATGGTTCTGCGCTCGTTCGTGAGTTCGATCTTCACGATATCGCCACGCTCGCTCCCGGGCCACAACCGAATCCCACCCTTGAGATTCCCAGGTCTTTGCTCACAGCTCTCGACACTTTCATGGTTGGTGCCACCTTCAAGCGCACCCAGGAGGCAGATCAGAATTGCGCGTTCTTATGCCACGTGAGTACACGCACGGACGACCATAAACACATAGTTGACCTGCTGCGGAGGTATAAGACGGACCTGGCCAGAAAAGTGAAAGCCAAGGACAAGACAACAATCGACAGGCTTAGCGCAGCCTACGACGATCTCGCAGCCACCGATGAGAGACT
>Ga0335073_10000407_pt1 | contig 55682 bp, 53 predicted proteins | sample Lox_Sample_22_FD_207093 | JGI IMG/M metagenome (GOLD analysis project Ga0335073, IMG submission 207093) | Soil microbial communities from Loxahatchee National Wildlife Refuge, Florida, United States - Lox_Sample_2.2 | ecosystem: Environmental > Terrestrial > Soil > Wetlands | place: USA... | reverse complement strand
GTCAGATCGATGCGGCCGTTGAGGAAAGCGCGCATGGTGAACTCGCCCGGTTCGGCCAGCCGCGCGCCCGCTGCGAGCGCCATCTCAACCACATGACGCACCACCACTGGTGAGCCATGGCAGGAGATCTCGAGAACATCATCGGTAGTGTAGGAATGCGGTTTTGCGAAGAATGTGGCGACGGCTTCGTCGATACGTTCGCCGGTCGCCGGCTCGATCAGTTCGGCAAAGTGCGCTCGCCCCGGCTCCAATTCGTGCGCCAACCGCAGCATCGGCCGCGCAATCTTGCGCGCCTCAGCTCCCGACAATCGCACCACGCCGATCCCGCCGCGACCCGGAGGCGTGGCGATGGCAACGATCGTGTCATCGAGCTGCATGATTTGTATTACTCACGATTAGGTCATGGTGCGGCGCTGTTCGCCATTCGCTCTTCGCTCTTCGCTTTACGTCAGATCGCTGGCCTTCGTTCGGCGGCTGGAAGCGAGGACGCAGCATTGAACTCTGGCGAACGGCGAAGAGCCAAAAACGAATGGCGAATAGCGAGCTTTCCTATTTCCCGCTGCCAACAATCTCGCGCGTGAGCTCGTCCATGCGCTGCTGAACCTCTTCGAAACGCTCTCCAGTCGATGGCCCGGTGAAGCCGGCCAGAATCGCGCGTACATGGCCCGAGCGGTCAATGTAGATCGAAGTCGGAAACGCACCGAAGCCGACCAGTTGCGGCAGCGTCTTCGCGATCTGCCCCTGATCGGTGGTTCCGGCGAGCAGCAGCGGAAAGCTGATGCCGAACTTGTCGCGATAGATCGCGATCTGCTTCAGATCGCGCGAAGTGTCATCCACGTACTCATACGCCAGTCCCACGATTTGCAATCCCTGGTCGCGATACTTGCGGTACAGCTCTTCCAGCACCGGCGCCTCGTCGTGGCAGTTCGGGCACCACGTCCCGAAGATATCGACGATCATCGGCTTGCCTTTGAACTCGGGGTTGTCCTGTGTCAGCGTCTTGCCGGATTCGTCGACGCCGCTGAAGCGGAATGGCTCGGCGGGATCTTTGACATGAGTCAACGTCTCGCTTAGAGCGTTGGGATCGGCGGCGCTGGCTACATGCTTGCCGCATTCCGCTGTAAACGACGAAAGCCCAACGATTCCGCCCTCGTGTCCTTTCAGCGTACCGTCGGGCTGAAAGACGCCGTCGATCGCCATGACATGAATACCGTCGAAGCGGCTGAGATGAAAACGTGTTTCACCGGCCGGCGTCTTGAACACGCTACCGTGCAGCAGGCCGGTATCGCCGCTAACCGGCTCAATCACTCCCGTGACGGCAACCTGACCATCGGCGTTGGCGATCTGCTCCTGATTGAACTTGGCGAGGGTCGTCTTCTCTGCGCCCTCGCCGTCGGCCCAGTGGAAGAGCCAGTCACCCCACAGACTCGGTCCGGTCCACGGCTTGCCGGCAGCGATCTCGCGATGCGGCACCAGCAGGACTGGGATATGCGCCATGCCTTTGCTGGTTAGCCGGGAATATTCGCCCTGCATCTCCTGCAGGTCGATTTTGTGGAGCGTCATGACGCCGTCGTAGTAGTTCATGCGCAGCGTCAAGGTTGCATTCCCCTGGTTCCACTCGGCGCTGCTGAAGGGCTGGCGATCCGTTGCATTCACCAACGATGCCTCAAGCTTCCCGTCATACATCTTCAGCTCGACCTGAAAGGTCACTTCGCCAGCTTTGCTCTGGATCGTGCCCTCCCACGACCCGACAGGAGGCTGCGATGCCGTCTGTGCAACCAGCGGCGGCGCGCAAACAGCGACGACGATCAGGAAAAGAAGACAATGAGATCGCAAACCAAACTCCTGCGGAATGAGCTCACGGGTAAATGTCAGGATACAGGATTGGCTCGCAAATCGCTGCTGGCGCAGCTCATGATCAGGAAGTGGATACACTTCTCGCGTGGGGCGATTCACCACCCCGATTCGCGTGAATGCGACGCAAACGGGGAACCGCGGTTCGCCCCGGAGATTTTCCACCGCGTTAGCGCGGCGAGCAGTTCTTATGCGACCTGATGGTTGGAGCGATATTTCTGTTCCAGCGTTTCCATCTGGTCTTTCAGGTGCAATTTCAGCTTCTTCAGCCGGACCTCTTCCAGCTTCTCGTCTTCGGACAAATATTTTTTCTGGATCAGGGAATCGAGGCGCTGGGAATATTGTGAGTGTTCATCGGCCAAGCGGCGGAATTCGTCGTTACTCGCCAGAAGCTGATCGCGTACCTGAGTTGCCATTCACACTACCTCCGGACACCCAACCGGCGCCGCATTTCGGGGGGCTGGTTCGGGTGAATATACGATGAAAACGCTAGCATACGGACTATTCTGCTTCAAGGGGCTTTTACGTGGGGCCGGAAGCGGCCCGGTCGAGCCGCTCCCCTGGCGGGGTTCCCGGGACCTCCGAGTTGTATGATGGTCGAGCCTCGAAAGCCCCGGGCCCATAGCATGAGTGATCGCCGTTCCCATCACAGGCTCGGTCCGCTATTTTCCTCCGCATGGTCGGAGCTCGTGCTCGTCGTCGCCTTGTTCGCCGCGACGGTTGCGGTGTATCTGCCAGTCAAGCAGCATCCCTTTCTCCCTCTCGACGACACCGGATACGTGGTAAACAATGCTGTCATTCATCAGCTCAACTGGCAGACGGTACGCTGGTCTTTCACCACCTTCCACGCTTCCAACTGGCATCCCGTAACCTGGCTGTCGCATGCCTTGGACTATCGCCTGTTTGGCCCTTACCCCGGCGGCCACCACGAGATGAATCTGCTGCTGCACGCGCTGAACGCGCTGGTGTTGTTCTGGGTGCTGTCGCAGGCCACGGGCAGTCGTGCCCGCAGCTTCATGGTCGCGGCCTTGTTCGCCCTCCATCCGATTAATGTCGAGTCCGTCGCCTGGATCGCCGAGCGCAAGAACCTGCTGAGCATGTTCTTCTTTCTGCTGGCGCTGGGAGCCTATTGCGCCTATGCGCGTAGGCCGGGCATCGGGCGCTATCTCGTGGTAGCCGTGCTGTTCTCGCTGGGATTGATGTCGAAGCCCCAGGTCATCACACTGCCCTTCGTGCTGTTGCTGTGGGATTATTGGCCGCTGGAAAGGATCGCCTTCCGCTCTTCGCTCTACGCCCTTCGCCAGAAGGACGTGGTTGAGTTCTCTGGCGAAAAAAAGCGAATAGCGAACGGCGAAGCGCGAGCTTCCCGCGAAGAGCGATTTTCCTGGCTGGTCCTGGAGAAGCTGCCGCTGCTGGCGCTCGCTGTTCCCAGCGCCATCTTGACCATCAAGGCCCAGCGCGCCGGAGGCACCATCGGTGGCGCTCTGAACTCATTCTCGCTAAGCTCGCGCCTCGGCAACTCCGTCCTCGCCTACCTGCGATATATTGAGGCCGCGATCTGGCCGACGCACCTGGCGTTTTTCTATCCGCACGCGAGGACGGCCCCCCCGGCATGGCAACTCCTCGCCGCCTCGGTCTTCCTGATCGCCATCACCGTATGGACCCTCGCCAACCGCTCGCAGCCTTATCTTGCGGTAGGCTGGCTCTGGTATCTGGGGACGCTGATTCCGATGATCGGCCTCGTCCAGGTCGGCAGGCAAGCCATGGCTGATCGTTATGCCTACTTGCCGCTGATTGGACTGTTTATCGCAGTGTGCTGGGGAATCGCCGATGCGACAGCCCGTTGGCAGCTCTCACGCATCTGGGTGCCGGTGGCCGCGCTAGCCATTCTGGTGGCGCTGGCTTCGGCGACGCGCCGGCAACTGAGCTACTGGGACGACGATCTCACCCTGTGGACTCATAGCGCGGCAGTGGTGAAAAACAACTACGAAGCCGAAGATCTGATCGGCGAGACCCTGCTGCGGCGCGGCGATTCCGAAGCGGCCATCGCTCACTTCCGGGCATCCGCCGCTATGGATCCCCGGTTCACCTTCCCGCGCCTGCACATCGGCATCTACGAGGAAGAGCACCATCATCCCTACCTGGCGCTCCAGCAGTTCCAGCAGGTCCTCGACCTCACTCAACCCGACGCCAGGCTGACGCCGGTCCTGCGCACCACGGCGCTCACCCACATGAGCTACGTCTACAACCAGCTTGGAGATTACGCCAACCAGCAGAAGTATCTGGAGATGGCCGCCCAGCAGAACCAGCAATGAGGTGGCACTCAGCCTTTAGCAATTGGCATTTCGCGCTTAGCAATGGACCGTTGCCAGTGACAGCAGTCGCTATCTATGGGATGCCAACTGCCAATCCTTATTGCCAATTGCTGCCGGCAAACTAAAAGCCGGAGCGCTAGGCTCCGGCTTCTGAAATGACCTGGGGGAAGGGTCGAGGTTGATTTAGAACAGCTTGCGGCGCAGGACGCCAGCCAAGCCGAGGATGCCGGAACCGAACAGCATGATGCTGCTGGGCTCAGGAACCGTGCCCGTGGTGCTGGTGGTGCTGGTCGTGCTGCTGCCCAGAACCGTGAACGCTTCCGAAGGAATCGTTCCGACGGAGTTCTCAGAGGCCGTGGAGGCGCCGGAGTTCTCATCCCAGAAGATCGGGTCGCCATCGTTGACAACCGCGTTTTCCAGGTTCAGCCAATACGTGCCGCCCGACAGATTGACCGGGCTCATGCCGCTGGACGACTCCAAGCAAACGTTGTAGCCGTACTGGTTGGCCGAGCAAGCGCTCTGCGAGAAGTTAACGACCTGGTCGGAATAAGTCGTGCCGCCGAACTCAGACGAGGTGATGGCAACTTCCGCGTTCTCCAGAACGTCGCCCGGGAACGTCCAAGCATAGAAGTCAACGCCGGTCACGGAGCCGCCACCGGAGCCAACTGTGAAGGTGTCGCTAACCACGAAACCAAAGTTGATTGTCCAGCCGTCGGTCGTGCCGTTCACAGGACCGTTGCTGTAGAGTGTCTGGGCCGCGGCCGGTAGAGCCACCAGGCACAGAGCGAGCAGTGACAGCGAAGCGATACGCAGTTTCAAGGATCGAACCCTCCTTTAGGTTCAATTCATGTACAGACCCACATTTGCCCCATAGCGAGAGAGGCTACCTGTCCAAGTGCAATCCTACTGCCAAGCTAACCCATTTGTTTGCAGCAGATTTTCGGATCGAACTGTGCAGGTGTTTGCGACATTGTTCTACCCAATTTCCCTTCGCCAAATCGCCGGTTCGGCACCTTAGTTGAATATTCCTTGAACGCGCCCGAAAACCGGACGAGATCGTCGCTGCGGAAACTAACCGTTCTATTTACAATAACTTCCGTCGGATTGTTCCCGCGATCGCAAGAATGCCGGACCCTACCAGCATCACGCTGCCAGGCTCAGGAACCGTGCCGGTTGTGCTGGTGCTCGCACTTCCAAAAACCGTGAAAGACTCCGAAGGAATCGTTCCCAACGAGTTCTCCGAAGCCGAAGAAGGACAGCCGGGCGAGGTGCAGCCGACACCGGAGTTCTCATCCCAGAAGATCGGGTCGCCATCGTTGACAACCGCGTTTTCGAGGGTCAGCCAGTAGGACCCAGCCGAGAGGTTGACTGGGCTGTAGCCGCTGGACGACTCGAGACAGATGTTGTAACCGTATTGGTTGGAGGAGCAGTTGCTCGGGGTAAAGTTCACGACTTGGTCGGAGTAGGTCGTGCCGCCGAACTCGGAGGAAGTGATGGCAACTTCTGCATTCTCCAAAAAGTCGCCTGGGAGCGCAAAAGTATAGAAGTTGACGCCGGTCACGGTCGAAGCGGACGTCAGTGTAAAGGTGTCGCTAACCGCGAAACCGAAGTTAATGGTCCAGCCGTCGACCGTGCCATTCACTGGACCGTTGTTATAGAGCACTTGCGCTGTGGCGGGAACCACAGACACCGAAGCAGCGAGCACAAGCAGGCAAGTGATGCGTAGTTTCACCGGTCGACCCTCCTGAAGTTTCATGCGGGCATCGGACGAACGGCTCAGTGCGATCGGCTGAAGTTACCGTGCTGCCGACCCGCCTCGGTGCATTGTCCGAGGCGAAGAAATATCACACGATTGCGCCGGCCCGTCACCTTAATTCTGGATTACGACGTAATAAGCTGAAATAAAAAAGCTTGGGCCCAATGCAAAAGTGTTTCAAAAAGGCTTCCGCCGGATCATGCCGACGAACCCCAGAATCCCCGATCCAAACAGCAAGACGCTGCCAGGCTCAGGAACCGTGCCGGTTGTGCTGGTGCTCGTGGTGCCCACGACCGTGAACGACTCCGAAGGAATCGTCCCGATCGAGGCCGCCGAAGCTTCCGAGGGACCCTCGTTCTCGTCCCAATAGATCGGGTCGCCGTCATTGACGACCGCGTTCTGCAGGGTCAGCCAGTACGTGCCGGCAGCCAGATTGACCGGGGTCATCCCGCTCGAAGACTCCAGGCAAACATCGAAGGCGTATTGGTTTACGCTGCAGTTGCTACTCTGGGTGAAGGTGACGACCTGGTCAGAATACGTTGTGCCGCCGAACTCGGACGAAGTGATCGATACTTCCGCGTTTTCGAGAACGTCGCCAGGGAACACCCAGGCATTGAAGTCCACGCCGGTTACCGTGGAGGCGCTGGAGAGTGTAAACGTGTCACTAATGACGAAGCCAAAATTGATGGTCCAGCCGTCGATTGAGCCGTTGGCCGGGCCATTCGTGTAGAGGGTTTGCGCCGTGGCAGGAATCACGGCGACCGAAAGGGCAAGCAGAAGCAGGGAAGCGATGCGCAGTTTCACAGGTCGAACCTTCCAAGGATTAGCTGAAATCAGACCCCCGATCCCCGAAACCCTCAATGCTTCAGGCTTCCTCTGCAATCGCTCTGCCGCGCTAAGTGCCCACAAATCTGTAAAATTCGCAGCGCCGCTGTGCACTAGGTTGCAATAAAGTCTTAGCCGTTTCCCCACCGCGGAACTCCACGGAAACGCCTTCACCTGGTTATGGTTACTTTCGTTTTCCTGCTTTCGTTTTCTTCTAAGCCCGGATTCGTGGCGCGCGGACGGACGGATAGCTGCACTGACGGTCTTGTCCTCCGTAACTGTGGTAAAAGTCTGAATGCGCTCCGGGAGGGGGGATGACAGCAGTTGCTTCCAAGGCTGCAAAGCGGGGGACCAAGGGACAAACCGGTCCCAAGCCGGCTTCTTCGCGCGCCAGCAGATTCACGTTGGCCTCGCCGCATCCCTGGATCGCCGCCGTCCTGCTCGCGCTAGTGACCATTGGGGTTTATCTGCCGGTCCATGGTCATCCGTTTTTCACCATGGACGACGAGCAGTATGTGGTCAACAATGCGCACCTGCGCGGCGGATTCGCCGAGACCGTCGGCTGGGCCTTCACCACCTACGACCTCGCCAACTGGCACCCGGTCACCTGGCTTTCGCACGCCGCTGATGTGCACCTGTTCCAGCTCGACCCGGCCGGCCACCACGATGTGAATCTGCTGTTCCACGTGATCAACGCGTTATTGCTGCTGTGGGTGTTGCAGCGCGCGACCGGCAAGCTCGGGCGCAGCTTCATGGTGGCGGCGCTGTTCGCGCTGCATCCGGTGAACGTCGAGACCGTCGCCTGGATCGCCGAACGCAAGACCCTGCTCAGCATGATGTTTTTTTTGCTGGCGCTGGGAGCTTATCGCTGGTACGCGCAGAAGCCGCAGGTCGGGCGCTATGCGGTGGTCGCGATTCTGTACGCGCTCGGTCTGATGGCCAAGCCGCAGATCATCACCTTCCCGTTTGTTCTGCTGCTGTGGGACTACTGGCCGTTGGAACGATTCGCCTTTCGCCGAAGTCCCGCTCTTCGCTTTTCGCTCTTCGCTCCTCGCCAGAAAGACGCGGGCCGATCTGGCGAAAAGCGAATAGCGAAGAGCGAACAGCGATCTTCTGGCGATAAGCGGTTCCTCTGGCTCGTGCTGGAGAAAGTGCCGCTGTTCGTGCTCTCGCTGGGAAGCGCGGTAATGACGATGCGCGCGCAGGGACAGGCGGGCGCGATGCGCTATTATCCGCTTTCCGTGCGGCTCAGCAATGCCATCGTTTCCTACGCGCATTACATAGGCAACGCGCTCTGGCCCACGCGGCTCGCCGTCTTCTATCCGCATCCGGAGCTGATCGCGTGGAGAGTTGGCGGCTCGCTGCTGCTTTTGCTGGGAATCACGGCGTTGGTGTTGCTGCGCGGAAACGAACGCTATCTCGCGGTCGGCTGGTTTTGGTTTCTCGGAACGCTGGTGCCGATGATCGGCATCGTGCAGGTCGGCGAGCAGGCAATGGCCGATCGCTACGCGTACGTGAGCTTAGTCGGATTGTTCCTCATGATCTGTTGGGGGCTGGCGCAACTCGCGGAGCAGCGGCGTGCGTCGCGAGTCTGGCTGGTTGCGCCGAGTTGCATGGTGCTGATCGCTCTCGCGGTGCTGACCCATCGCCAGTTGAGCTATTGGAGCAACAACGTAAAGCTCTGGTCGCACATGATGACGATGACCGGCGGAACGTACGAAGTAGAGGAGAACCTCGGGGTGGCGCTGCTGGAGAGCGGGCAAACGGCGCCGGCGATGGAGCATTTTGGACGCGTGACCGCGCTGGTTCCAGCTTCGCCGGCTGCGATTGGCCGCGAACTCGCCGGCTACGCTGCGGTGGCGCATTTGTACCTCGGTGCCAACGATCAGCACACGGGACACACGGCGGAAGCCATCGCGCATTATCGCAAGGTGCTGGCGCTGGCGCATGATTTCACGGTGGAAAATCGCGGCGCGAAGGTTCCACCGGTGCTGATTCGCATGAAGGCGGTGGCGCTATCGAATATGGGAGACGCCTACTTCACGCTGCGCGATTTTCCGAATGCGAAGTCGAGCTATGAAGCGGCTGCGCAACTTGCACCGCTGACCGCCCATCAGTGGATGGGTTTGGGAATCGCCGAGCAGCGCGCCGGCGACTTGCATGCAGCGATCGAAGCCTATTCGCGCGCGACCCGCATGCAGGTGTCAGACGTTGGCTTCCTGCTGCTGGCGCAAGCGCTGGACGAGAGCGGCCGCACGCAGGAAGCGGAAGCGGCGCGGCAGCAGGCGCGACTGATCACTCCGGACTTCAACGCAGCCGAGCAGCAGGTGAAGGACCTGGTTGGACGTTAGCTCGAGCAGCAGGCAAATTTTCGCAGCGCGGCGCGGAGCTTTATGGCTATTTTTGATATTGGCGACGAATGTCGTCCGCCGCATCGAAACATCGCTGAGCGTTCGGAATATCCCCGACGTCGCGATAGGCAATGCCCATGTTCTTGAACGCGTCAGCGCGCAGGGCTGCGTTGTTAACCGGATCGTTGCGCGTCATCTCCAGCGCCTTCTGGTAATAGATGATCGCCTGCGGAAGATTGCCCTGTTTCTGCTCCACATATCCCATGTGAACGCTGATCATCGGATCGTCAGGATTGATCGCCTCGGCTGCGCGGAAATGAGGCGCGGCAGCATCGTCCAGACCTCGCGCTTCCAGCGCAGAGCCCAACTTATCCTCCGCTTCGTCGTTGCCGGTCGTAACTGCGACAGCGTGAGACCACAATGTCAGACTGTCCTTCCAATAACCGATCTGGCGATAGGTGACGATTGCCAGAACGCACAATACCGCAACCGTCACCAGCGCGAGCAGCGCGACAGTTCGCGGACGCATCGGCTGGGGAGGCTCGTCACCCGAGGAAACCGGTCGCGTAAAGAAGTCTGCGACGCCCCAAACCATGGCGATGAACAGCCCGATGAATGGCAGATAGCTGAAGCGATCGGCCATGGGATGACTGCCAACCTGCACCAGGCCGATCATCGGAACCAGCGTTCCCAGAAACCACAACCAGCCCACGACGAAGCAGCGCGAGCGTCGACGCGATACCAACGCCTCGACCGTGACGATCGCCAAGAAGAGCAGCGCTGCCGCGACGCGCCCCGCACCCAGCGAGACTTTGGGATAGGGATAGAGCAGCGCAAGATGCGCCGGCCAGAACAACTTTGCGATGTATCGCGGGTAAGAAACGATCGCATTCTGGATGCGCAGCATCAGCGGATAAGAATTGCGCACACCGCTCATTGCGCCTATGGCAGCATTCGCCTTCACGGTGACAACGGCAGCAGCAGCCGTGAGAATAAGCAGCGGAATCTTCTCTACGATCAACCAACGAAACGATCTCGGAGAAGTCGGTTCAGCGCGAGTTCCGGGATAACACTCGTAGCCCTCGGCGAACATTCGCCGCAGTGGCCAGTTATCCCACAGCAGCAGAATGAACGGGAACGTGATGATTTGGGCCTTCGACATCAGCGAACAGGCGTACAACCCAAAGACCACTGTGTAGCGCCCGATTGCGGGCCGTCGTGCGTACCACTGATACGCGCCCAGCGCGAGCAGGAAGAACAGCATGCTGAGCACGTTCTTGCGCTCGGCGATCCACGCGACCGATTCAACATTCATCGGATGCAGCGCAAACAGTGCCGCGACCGCGTAGCTGCGGCCCATAAATCCGGTTGCGCGCCACAGCAGCCAGAACAGTACGACAGCGCTCAAAGCGTGAATGGTGACGTTAGTTTCGTGGTGACGGCCCGCGTCGAGGAAGTAGAGCTGGCAATCAACCGCGTGGGAAAGCCAGGTCAGCGGGTCCCAATTTCCCGCATAGTAGCTGGTGAAAGCCCACTTCACCGTCTCCCAATCCAGACCGTACTTGATGTGGTAGTTCTGGGTGACATAAGGACCGTCGTCATAATCCTCGATGAAGTCGAAGTGGCGAACCTGATGGTAAATCGCGAGCGTCACCGAGAAGAGAACGACCGCGAAGACAAACGCGCGCAATTCGCCGGAGGCGCCCACGCGTGCCAAATCGGCGCTATTACCTGAGGAAGACGTCACCTAGTGATTGCCCACTTCTTGTGCGGCCCGCAGACATTGTTGTACGTTGGGCGCGTCACCCAGTGCCTGATAAGACTTCGCCATCTCCAGATACGCTTGCCGGCGCAAGCTGGGCCTCAGTCCCATGGTTTTCACCACGAGCTGCAAGCGTTTGATGGCATCAGAATAGTTCCCTTGCATCACATCGTAGATCGCTATTCCCATGTTGCTGTTCGCCTCGTTCGGATCCAGAGCGACGGCGCGGTAAAAGTATGGCATCGCCTCGTTGACCTTACCTTGTATCGCGAGCGCGGTTCCCGCCTGGCTTTCCGCCATCCAATTTCCAGTCGTAACCTGCAAAGCGTGTTCCCAGAGACCAAAATCGGATTGCCAGTAGTCGATCTGCAGGCGAGCCACCAGGGACAACAGCACCAGAACGGCAACGCCTGTTACCGGCAGCAGCTTCCCTGGCCAATGTTGGGATGCCGCTAAATCTGCGACGCCCCAGCAGACCATGATGAAAAGCCCGATGAATGAAATGTATGCGTAGCGATCGGCCATTGCCTGCGCACCCACTTGCACCAAGCCGAGCATCGGCACAAGCGTCCCAAGAAACCAGAACCAACCCACCGGCAAGTAACGATGACGCATCCCGCCAAAGATCACGAGTGCTGTGATCGAGCAGAGGACCATCGCTGAAACCGTTACTGCAGTCCAACTCAACGCTGGTTGGGGATGGGGATAGAACAGCGCCAGCTTTGACGGCCAGAACGCCTTCCTGATGTACAAGCCGTAGGACAGAATTGCGTTTCCAGCGCGATCCATGCGGGGGATTCCGCTTCTCGCCATGCGTTGCGCGTGCAAAGTGATCACTGCGCTTGCCGCGGCGATCAGCAACAGCGGCAGTTTCTCGATCACGAGTGGCCAAAATTGCCCTTCGCCGGAATCTCGCTTTTCGCTCTTCACTGCTCGCTTATCGCCAGAGAGTCGCGCTTCGCTACTCGCTGTTCGCTGTTCGCCAGAAAGTGCACTCGCGCCATTGTTGCGAAAAGCGAATGGCGAAGGGCGAATGGCGATCCTTTCCAACGGCCAGTAATCCCATAGCAGAAGAACGAACGGCAACGTGATGATCTGCGGCTTGGCCATCAATCCCATCGCGTACAGCGCCGCCACAACGGCGTATCTTCCGATGCGCGGCTTGCCGGCATACCAACGGTAAGCGCCCAGCGCCAGCAGGAAGAACATTGTGCTGAGCACATTCTTGCGTTCAGCGACCCACGCGACAGATTCGACATTGATGGGATGCAGCGCAAACAATGCTGCCACCATAAAGTTGCGCCCGGTATCACCGGTAGCTTTCAGCAGCACCCAGAAGAGCAGCACCACGTCCAGCGCGTGGAACAAGACGTTCTCGTCATGGTGACCGGCGGGATCCAGCCCAAACAGTTGGCAATCTAACGCGTGACTGAGCCAGGTCACAGGGTGCCAATTACTCGCTGTATAGGTGGTAAACGCCCATTTGACGGTGTGGAGACTCAGGCCGGATTGGACAGCAGGATTCTCGTAGACGTAATCGCGGTCATCGTAGTTGATGAACGGATGATGATGGACGGGATAATACAGCGCGCAGGTCGCAATAACCAGCAGCAGGCCGAGCAGGACGGGGCGGTTCGCATGCGACCCAACGCGGCGCACTGAGCTCGCGGAACGAAATTCCGGTTGAACCCCGACTCCAGCCGCGGCCATGATCTGTCCCTCCAGCCCAGCACAGGATTATATGGGACTAAGCCCCGAGGCTGACGTCGCAATGTGGAGTGTTCATGGATGCGACATCGCGGTCCTTCTGCCGCGGCGGAGAAAGGTCGCTGCCGATGTGCAGTACCGCGTTGAGCCGCACGTCGCTTTAAGGTAGAGTGTACCCGCACAGACCAGCCAGGTCCCCAACAGACACGGGTCGCGCATGTCGAAAAATTCCGCCAATCTTGACGTCCTGCGCGCGATGGCCGTGCTCATGGTGTTCTGCCACCATATCCTTGAGTACGGGTATTTTTCCGAGCAGCGAGTCAGCGGCCTGGGACAGTTCGGCGTGCTCATATTCTTTGTGCACACCAGCCTGGTGCTGATGATGTCGATGGAACGCAACAGCGGCGCGTTGAACTTTTATATCCGGCGCTTCTTCCGTATTTACCCGTTATCGATGCTGGTGGTAGGGCTGGTCGTGGTGTTTCACATTCCCTCAAACCCGGCGCGGGAATATGCCTCGCTGGGCGCGCTGAACTTGCTCTCGAACCTCGCCTTGACGATGAACCTGACGCACTCGCCGATGGCGCTCGCCCCGCTATGGAGCTTGCCCATCGAAGTGCAGATGTATGTGTTCCTGCCGCTGTTTTTCCTGGTAACGCGCACGCGGCATCCGTTTCGCAACCTGATGCTGTTGTGGGCGGCGCTGACGCCCCTGGCGTTTTTCCAGCCGCTGATGACCGGACCGCACAACATCCTGCGCTTCGCGCCCTGCTTCGTGCCCGGTATTGTCGCCTACACGCTGCTAGGCCGCTGGAAGCCAAAGCTGCCCTGGTTCATCTGGCCGGTATTCATTGGCGCCGCGTATCTGGCTTATCAGTGGTTCGATCCGCATGGCTTTGGATGGGCCGAATGCCTTGCGCTGGGACTGGGCGTTCCGTTTTTCCGGGAAGTGCAAGTGTCGATCGTGCGCCGGGCAGCGGCCGCGATTGCTAAGTATTCGTACGGGATTTATCTGTTCCACCTGATCGCTATTTATTACTGTTTCGACTGGATGACTGGTCCGGCTTGGTGGAGCGTTGCGTGCAGCATCGGGCTCACCGCCGTGGCTGCGGTGGCCAGCTATCACCTGTTGGAAGAGCCGCTGATTGAATACGGTCGCAGGCTGGGACATATGTGGGCGCCGCCCGCTGCGGAGAAGAAGGAAATGGCGCAAGCCGTGGGGATGTAGTCGGCCTCGGCACTTATACCGAGACACGCCCCGAATACGAACCAATCACGCCAGGAAGGTGTTCTAGTTGCCTGCGGCTTCGTCGGCGGGTGCGAGTTCGCTCTGGGCTGCGGGTTGTGCCGTAGCCTCGCCGGGTTTTGTTTCTTCTTTGGGCGGCGGAGGAACGAAGTACATGATTCGCTGGCACGAATCACAAGCCAGAATCTCTTCGCCCTTCGTCACGTCCTGGTACACCTGCGGGCGCAGGATCACGCGGCAAACCGAGCACATCTGATTGTCGTAAACCGGAGCCAGTGCCGAGCCGCGCAATTTGAGCACACGATCGTAGTGGCGCAGGGTCTCGTCGCCAATGCCGCCGCGCACCTGCCGGCGCTGCTCGCTCAGTTCCGCCAATTCCTGCTCGTCTTCGGCGGTCTGCTGCCGTGCGTGCGCTTTCTCTTTTTCGTTCTCGGCGGTGTCGGCCTTGAGTGTGGCTTCGGCCTGCTTCAGCGCTTCTTTGCGTGCGTCGGCAGCGACCATGATCTCCAAGATCTTGTCTTCGAGCTTGGCGATCGCGGCCTCCGCGTGCTCGATTTCGCTGAGCAGCGCCTTGTACTCCTGATTGGTCTTCACCTTCAACGACTGGTCGCGATATTTGCTGATCTTCTCCTGCTGGTCCTTGATGTCGGATTCGTGCTTGCGGCGCGTGGCTTCGTCGGCTTTCATGGCAGCTTGGGCGGCTTCCACGATGCTCTTGGAGCCGGCAAGCTTGGCCTCGATGCGGGCCACTTCTTTAGGCAATGCCGCAATTTCCGCCCGCAACGCGGCGATGCGCGAATCGATTTTCTGCAGCTCGATCAGCTTCTCGATGTCGGAATGCATGAGAGACTGCTTGGATTCTAGCACGCGGAATGCGCCGCTTCAGCGCTGCCTCGAGCCGCTGGAAGTAAGGTCTTCTGCTGATTGAGGCGCTGCACGGGCGCAGCCTACCATGGCCGCATGCCACTCGAAATTGCGCGACTTCTTCTTGGCCTGGTCATTGCCGGCTGTCATCGTCAAATTGCGGAATTCATGGTCGAGCGCGAGCGCGTGCTGGTCTTTATGGCCCGCCAGCGCGGGCTGCCGCTACCTGCCGCCATGAGTGCCAGCATGGCACGCAATACCTACTTTGGAATCGGCATCTTTGTCGCCCTCATTGAACTGCTGCGGATCTATCAGATCCTTCACTGAGGTACGCCGTACACGAGGCTCATGCATGCTTGTCTAACTGCGGCAGCATTTGAATATCGAAATGTAGCACCCTCCGGAAAGCCGATCCCTCGTTCCTCGCTCCGGTGATATAAACTTTTCCGCAGCAAAATTTCCTCTCCGGAGCCAACGTGAAAGCTCGTCTGGTCGTCTTCGCGCTCGTCCTTTTCTGCTCTTTACTTCTCATCGCGCAAGTCTCCGCTCCCGGAATGTCCGCGCCGCAGGGACAGCAGGAACTGACCATTGAAGACATGTTCAAGCCCGGCAGCATTCTGGGACGAGGGCCGGAGAACGTGGAGTGGAGTCCTGACGGAACCAAGGTTTCGTTTGTGCAGCGAGACGACACCGGTGAGCACGGCGAACTGTATTACGTCGATGTAGCCACAGGAAAAACAGCGGTGCTGGTCGCGAGCGGCAAGCTGGCGGCGCTGGCTCCGCCGATCAGCTCGATCAAGAATCCGATGAAACGGGAAGCGGCCCAGCGCTATTCGATCGCCGCCTATCATTGGGCACCCGATTCCAAGCACCTGCTGTTCGACGCCATGGGCCAGCTCTGGCTCTACAGCCTGGATACAGGCACATCGGTGCAGCTGACGTCGAGTAACGAAGCCAGCGCCGATCCCAAGTTCTCCCCCGGCGGCGACCGCATTTCGTATATCCGTCAACACAACATTTATGTGCGGCCGGTAAGCGGCGGCGGCGAGCGCCAGCTCACCAGGGACGGCAACGACGAACTGCTGAACGGCGAAGTGGACTGGGTTTACGAAGAGGAGCTGTACTCGCGCAGCAACTACTTTTGGTCGCCGGACGGCAAGCAGGTGGTTTTCCTGCAAATGAATGAGAAGGCGGTTCCGACTTATCCCATCACCGACTTCATGCCGGTGCACGCGACCGTGGATCAGGAGAAATTTCCCCAGCCGGGCGATCCCAATCCCGACGTGCGTGTCGGGGTGGTCGGCACCGGCGGCGGCAAGGTCAAGTGGATCGCCAACCCGCCCGGCAACGGCGGATTGCCGTTAGGCAATGATCCCAACATCCTGATCCCGCGATTCGGCTGGGTGCGCAATGGAATGATCTGGGTGATGGTCCTCAACCGGGTGCAGGACCGCATGGCGCTGTACTTCGTCGATGTCGAAAGTGGCAAGGCGGAGCTGATGATGTCGGAAGGAACCGACGCCTGGATCGACATGCATCCCGAAGTCGATTTCAAGCTGCTGCCGGATGGCGAAACCTTTCTCTGGACGAGCTGGCGCGACGGCCATAATCACATCTATCTTTACCGGTTCCGAAAAGACGATCCGTTGAGTGGTCCGGCCGAGCTGGTATCGCAGCTCACGCACGGCGATTGGGAGGTCGAGAGCATCGACGGCATCGACCAGAAGCAGGGCATCGTGTATTTTTCGGCGAATGAAGGCGACTGGCGCCAGCGCAACGAATTCGCCGTCGGACTCGACGGCAAGGACTTCCATCGCATTTCGCAGCAGGACGGAACGCACTTCACCGATTTCGACCCCAAGAACACGAAGTACTACGTCGATGATTACTCCGCGCTGACCACCCCTCCGAGTGCTTCGGTATGTAGCGTCAGCGGGAGCTGTACGTCCTTCTGGAAGCCGCGCAGCGTTCAAGCCTATCACCTGATGACGCCGAAGTTCGTCGACTTCAAAGCTGCCGACGGCACGACCACGCTGCAGGGGCTCATCCTGCTGCCCGCAAGCGGCCCGATGATGGCCAACGGCAAAGCGCCGCTGATCCTGAATCCCTACGGCGGCCCGGGTGCGCAGACGGTGCGCGATGCCTGGATCGGCCCCGATCTTTTCGACCAGGTTCTGGTACGGCAGGGCTTCGCCGTGTTGCACGTCGATAATCGCGGCATGGCGAATCGCGGTAAGGCGTTCGCGCTGCCCATCAAGCACCACTTTGGGCCGGTCGAGCTGGCCGATCAGATCGCCGCGACCAAGCAGGCGCTCGCGCAATTTCCGCAGCTTGATGCCAATCGGATCGGCTTCTGGGGATGGAGCTACGGCGGCTACTTCACGCTTTACGCCTTGGAGCACAGCGACATGTTCAAGTCCGGGGTGTCGGTCGCGCCGGTCACGAACTGGCGGCTCTACGACTCGATCTACACCGAGCGATATATGGGGCTGCCGGCTGAAAACGAGAAGGGATACCACGACAGCTCGACGGTGAACTACGCCGCCGATCTGAAAGGTAGCCTGCTCGAGGTGCACGGCACCAGCGACGACAACGTCCATATGCAGAACACCATTCAGCAGATCGACGCGCTGATCAATGCGGGCAAACAGTTTCAGCTGATGCTCTATCCCAATAAGACGCATGGCATTGCCGGCCCGGCTGCGCGCGATCACCTGTTCCACATGATCGACAATCACTTCCTGGAGACACTGGCGCCGGGAAAATAGAGCGAACCACAGAGACACAGAGGCTATCAGTGCGTGATGTCGGGCTGCGAACAGCGCCGCGCGTCTTGCTTTAGGCTTTTAATTGCCTATCGATCTCTGTGCCTCTGTGTCTCTGTGACAAGTCAAACTTGCCCTCCTCTGCCGCTTTCTGATTGAATTCCCTCAGCCGATTCCATCTCTTCCCGGAGCATTCACCTGGCGAAACAAATCTTCGCGTGCAAGTCCATTGACAAGCTGATTGCCGAGTCGGAGGAGCCGGAACATCGGCTGAAGAAGACGCTCGGACCGTGGTCGCTGACCGCTTTGGGTATCGGCGCCGTGATTGGTTCCGGCATCTTCACCGTCATCGGGACTGCCATTGCCGGCCAGAAGTTCGACACATCGTCAATCCTCAACGCCCCAGTCGCCGATTACATCATTCACCACACGGCCACGCTGGGACGTCCCGGGGCAGGCCCGGCGCTGGCGATCTCACTCATACTGGTTGCCATCGTCTGCCTCTTCACCGCACTCTGCTACGCGGAACTGGCATCGATGATCCCTATCGCCGGCAGCGCCTACACCTACACCTATGCGACCATGGGCGAACTGATCGCGTGGATCATCGGCTGGGACCTCATTTTGGAATATGCTGTCAGCAACATGGCCGTCAGCGTCGGTTTTGCCGCGCATCTGGCGGCGACGTTTCAGTGGTTCGGCTGGCATCCGGCGCTGCGCTGGATCTCGCCGGCGTATCTGCCCGGCGGCTTCACCGATCTGCAAGGCAACGTGCTGTATACGCCGGGCTGGCACTTCGGTTTCAACATCCCTGCGTTTCTCATCGTCATGGTCCTGACGGTGGTGCTCGTGCACGGTATTCGCGAGTCCGCCGAAGCGAACAACGTGATGGTGCTGCTGAAAATTGCCGCCATCCTGACGTTTGTCTTTGTCGGCATCCGCTTTATTCATCCTGCCAACTACCATCCATTCGTTCCTGAAGGATGGCCGGGCGTACTTACCGGCGGCTCGATCATTTTCTTCACCTACATCGGCTTCGATTCGGTTTCGACGGCGGCAGAAGAAGCGCGCAATCCGCAACGCGACATTCCCTTCGGCATCATCGCCACGCTCATCGTGTGTACGATTTTGTACATCGCCGTTGCCGTCGTGCTGACCGGCATTGTGAACTGGAGCAAGCTCATCGACGATGCCGCGCCCGTCGTCAACAGCATGAGCATGCTGGCGGGCACGACCAAATCCGCGCTGCTGCACTGGACCGAGCTGGCCGTGCTCTTCGGTGCGATGATGGGCATGATCTCGTCGCTGCTGGTCTTTCAGCTGGGACAGGCGCGGGTGTGGTTCTCGATGTCGCGCGATGGCCTGCTGCCGAAAATGTTCAGCAACGTGCACCCGCGCTTCCGCACGCCGGCAGTCGCCACATGGATTGCGGGATTTCTGGTCGGAATTCCTGCGGGAATTCTCGATATTGGCACCTTGTCGGACCTGTCGAACATCGGCACGCTGTTCGCGTTCGTGCTGGTCTCGATTGGCGTGATTATCCTGCGCTACAAGCAACCGGAGCGGCGCCGCGGATTCCGCGCGCCCGGCGGTCTGGCTGCGCCGATTCTCAGCGTGATCTTCTGCGTGCTGCTGATGGCCGGATTACCGATCCTCACCTGGCTGCGATTCTTCTTCTGGCTGATTATCGGAATGGGCGTGTACTGGATGTACAGCCGTCACCGCAGCGAATTCAGCCCGCGTAATGCGAATGCCGCCCTGCAGACGGTGCCCAAGCGGTGAGCGACGATTTCATTCGCTCTCTGCCTAAAGCTGAGCTGCACCTGCATCTCGAAGGCTCGGTCGATCCTCCCACATTGTCGGAGTTAAGCCGCCGCCATCCTGTTCCGCTGCCGACAAACAATCCCCGTTATCGCGGACTCGAGGACAGTGCTCGCGTGTTCACCGAAGATGAAGCCCAGGCCCTCTATGCCTACGAGGACTTCAGCGGCTTTCTGCTGGCGTTCAAGGCGGTCTCCGAGCGGCTGCGCGATCCCGAAGACTACGAACTCGTCACCTATCGCCTGATGCAGAAGCTGCACCCGCAGGGAGTGGTTCATGCCGAGGTTTACATCTCTGCGGGAATCATCCACTGGCGCGAGCACGAGTTCGCGCCACTCTTGGAGGGTGCCGAGCGCGGACGCAAGCGCGGCGAGCGTGACTTTGGCATTTCGCTGTACTGGATCCTTGATGCCGTCCGTCACTTCGGCCCGGACTACGCGCAGCGAGTCGCCGATGAAGCGATTCAGCTCAAATCACACAATGTGGTAGGCATCGGCATCGGCGGTGACGAGCGCCGTGCCGGGCCGGAACTTTTTCGCGATGTGTATGCCCACGCGGGCAGTCACGGTCTGAAGCTGACCGCCCACGCGGGTGAAACTGTCGGACCGGAATCGATCTGGAGCGCTGTGCGCGACCTTAAAGCCGATCGCATTGGCCATGGCCTGCATGCCATCGACGATCCCGAACTCGTCCGCTATCTTGCCAACAACCAAATTCCGGTCGAAGTCTGCATCACCAGTAACCTGGTGACCGGCTGCTGCAGGCACCTCGCAGAGCATCCAGTACGAAAGCTTTTCGACGCTGGCGTGCTCGTCGTGCTCAATACCGACGATCCCGACATGTTCCACACAAGCGTAACGCGGGAATATGAGATTGCTCGCGACGTCTTTGGCTTTACCAATGATCAGGTGCGCGAACTGGCAAAGAATTCCTTCCGCGCTTCGTTTCTGCCTGAAGATCGCAAACAGAAGCTCATCACGCAGCTCTGAAATCTACTTAACAGCTCCTGTCCTCACCGCTTGAATAAAGTCGGTATAGGCGGGCTCGCCGCCGTTTTGCCGCACGAGCGCGGCGATTTGTCCGCGGTGGTACACACCGTGAAAAGCGATGTGCTGCGCCACATCCGTTAGCCGATTGCGAAACTCCTGGCCCTTCGTATTGGTGTAAACGAACTCTCGCGACAAATCGTCGGTTGCGATCAGGCGTGTCCACTCGTCGAGCACGCGGGGCAGTTCTTTGGCGGTCTCCGACAACGACCATTGTGGCCAGACGGGCTCGGACTGCGGCAACGATTGCGCACGTTCGAACCAAACCCTCTGCGTCGCGGCGATGTGCGCCAGCAGCGCCACAGCACGCTGGGGCGGATCGTTCATCTTATCCAGCGAACGCAAGCTCTCCTGGTTTGCCCACCGGTCGAATTCGAAGAACCGCAGCAGCATGTCGGTATCGTGCATCGGCCGCTCCCTCGCAGCATTATCCTACAAACCTTGTACGCGCCTAAATGCGGACTGGGTACCCGGCTCCGCAAGCGATTGCTTGCTTAGTGGGCTTAAACTGATACTGCGGTATCGAACATTCGAGGTCTTCATGGCAACCGCGATTCGCCAACCTGCTGTTGCCGGCCGCTTCTATCCGGCCAATCCCCAGCGGCTGCGCGCCGAAGTCGAAGAATTCACCGCCTCCCCATCAGCGGCAAACGAGCCGAAAATCCGCGCACTCGGCTGTGTCGTACCGCATGCCGGGTATATGTACTCCGGGCATGTTGCCGGCGCGGTCTATCGCCGGCTGGAACTGACCAGGCGCGTCGTCATTCTGTGTCCCAATCACACTGGGGTGGGTGAGCCGCTGGCCATCATGAGCGAAGGCGCGTGGCACACGCCGCTGGGCGACGTGCCCATTGACGACGGACTCGCGGCGGAGTTGAAGAAACGAATGCCGCTGCTCTCCGAAGACGAAGATGCGCATCGCTCCGAGCACGCGCTGGAGGTGCAGCTCCCGTTCTTGCAGGTGCTCGTGCCCGGTTTCCGGTTCGTGCCGATAGCGGTCGGTACCGGCCACTTCGAGGTGCTCAGCGCGCTGGGGTTGGCCATCGGGAACCTTGTTGCCGAACAAGACGAGCGCATTCTGGTGATCGCCTCCAGCGACATGAACCATTACGAGAGCGACAGCGTAACGCGAGTAAAAGACCGGCGAGCGATCGATCAGCTTCTGGCGCTCGATCCCCGCGGGCTGTACGACGTGGTTCGCGACGGCCACATCAGCATGTGCGGCTACGCTCCGGCCGTGGCGATGCTGACTGCGGCTCGCAAGTTGGGCGCGAGCAGCGCGGAGCTGATCCGGTACGCAACCTCCGGCGACGTCTCCGGCGATAAAGACATGGTCGTGGGCTATGCCGGCGTTGTGGTGTTCTGATCAGCCGCTGGCAATTGCGGGAAACGCGCTGTTTTCCGACACAGTCGTTTATCTCAACCTGAGCTGCGGGTAGTAAAATCCTTAACGCAAGCAGGTACCAAGGAGAATCCGAGATGAAGCGCTTCATGTCCGTCGCAATATTGTTGGCCTCGCTCGCGATTGCCGGGATGGCCCAGACTTCGATGACTCCCGGGTTGCAGAACGCTCCGGCGCGCAAGTCTCCGCTTGCCGGATATGCCGGCGCGTGGATCGGCACATTTCAGGGACACGCCTGGATCTCGATTAAACTCGTCAACCAGAACAATCAACTCACGGGAAGCCTGATACGTCCAACCTCCGTGCAGTACGAAAACTCCGGCGCGCTGAAGAGCGTGGGCAAGGATCTGAGCAGCGACCCGGTGGAGAACGCGGAGATCCAGGGAGACGGGCTGTTGCTGACCGTGAAGAACTCCAAGACCCAGCAGACGGAGCACTACGTGATGCGCCTGATGAGCGCCAACACGGCCGAGCTCAAGATGGCGGAGATGTCGATGCCGCCGGGAATGCCAAAGCCGATGCCGTGGGAATTGAGCCGCGTGGGCCCGAGTGCGGTGACGCCGGCGCGCTAAGTTTATCCGCGCGCGAATTGCAAGGCGAGGCCGACGAACACGAACAGCAGGCCTGCGGCCAGCAGACTGCGGGTGACAACCGGCGTGCTGCTGTGGGGAAACGACGCGCGATAGTGCCGCAGGAGTTCACGGCCGTGCAGCACGCGGGCTTCCGGAGCGGTTGCGTCGCTGGCACGCATCATCATGACGGTGCGCAGGATGAATCCGGCGATCAGCAACACGAAGCCAGAAATGATGAGCCAGCTCCCGACCATATTCCAGCACTCTGGCTCCGATCATAATCCTAACGTCAATCCTCGACGAATTGCATTGTGCAGTTGCTGTGCGCCTGTGACCGGCTGATAGACTTTAGCGACCGCCATGACCTCGCCAATTCTGCGCCTGCTCGGGGCACTCGCCGGCTTGGGGAGTGCAGTGTTGTGGTGGTTCCTGGGAAGTACCGTCGCCCCCACTATCCGCGAACATACGCTGTTTCAGATGGGCGAGTCGCGCTTCGCACTGTTCGCCTTTCTGCTTGTCCCGGCCCTGATTCTTGCCTCCGTTGCGCTGTTCTGGGTGCCACCTCGCCTGCACGGCGGCGGTCCACTACCCGAAGGCAAGCGCTGGCGTCTGGTGCTGGTTCTGGTATTTGTGGCGGCCTTTGCGCTCGGACTGGCGCACTAGATCATCCGGCCTGCAAACACAGCGACGTGATTAGTGGGCGACCCAGTCTGCGGCTTCGGAGGCCAGGTGTGAACTGGAGCGCTGCTGCAGACGAGGCGATCGAGCGCGCGCACTCAGCGCGTCGGTTTCCACATCGATCTCGCGTGAGGTCAGCACATGCGGTCCGACGAATCGCACATCGGCTACGGCTCGCGTCGATGTCTCTAGCCACACGCCATTGACCTGTCCAAAGTTCAAGGTGACCGTCAGCTTCTTTAGCCACATCGAGGGGCTCTTCACCGTCTCGCCTGCTACGCGGATGAGGTGGAAATTCTGTGCATTCACCCAGGCCTTGCCGCGGATCAGTTCCACGGCCTCGCGCTTAGGCGAAAGTTCAAGGACGTAGCAGTCGTGTCCTGCAATAGTCTCGTGCCCGAGCAGGGCAAAATCATAGTTGTCGCGGCTGATATCGTGCAGCCGCCAGCGTCCGGCCATCGCAGCTTCGTGGTCAAGGACTTTGCGGACAATTCCCGCGCCGCGCTCATTGCCCTCGGCCTTGACGATTACGTATTGTTTGTCGGACGGCGGAATGAAGGTCACTTGTGCCACCACGTCGGAGGCAGGCTGGGGGGCGTCCGCTGCGGAGAGCCAATACTCGCGGGTCACCGTATATCCGGGAGTGCCGGTGCGCTCCGCCGTGCTGGCCTGCTGCATGCGGGCCACGATCTGGTCGATCGTCAAATTCGCCTTTTGGGCCCAGCACAGACACGGCGCGGCAGCAAAGATCAAAATAATCGGCCGCAACAGCACCCAAATCCGCATATCGTCTCTCGCCCCGAGGAAATTGCCGCTTGCGGCTGTTTTCTTAGAAGCACGTGAGAGACCAACCGGATGTCCCGAAATGGTGACGCTTTCCAGGGAATTTTTCGGGAGAGACTAAGGTAAGAGGTGGCTCTGTGGCCTTTTGCCGAGCAGACGAACGCTTGACGGCGAGGGCATCAACGCACGGCGGCCGGAGATCTCGCCGTAGCAGGTTACGCCCGAAATGACGGAGTTGCGGCTCTTCGTGCTGGCTGCTACGGCGAAGTCTCGCTACCCGGCAAAACGGGCGAACTCCTCGGGAAGCTCGGGCTGCTCAACAGGAACCTCGGGCTCTTCCGGAGTGAGCGCCGACAAGTACGGCCTCTTTCGAAACGGGATCCACGGCGCCGGAGGCACGGCAATCTGGGCCAGACGCTCGTTGATTCTCTGCTCAAGAGCGAGATCGTGCTCTTCTCCAACCTCGCGGCGTGGACGTGAATAGAAGTAGTAGGCGATAGCCGACCCGACGGCCAGCACAACGAGGATGCCAAGGCCTATCGTCCAAAGATGAGCGGAATTGCCATTGCCAAACCAGTTCATTTCGTTCCTCGAAAACTGTTTTTAAGTGGCGCGATGCCGTGCGCGTTCTGTATCGAGGGTCTGAGATACGGAACCCATACGGCAAGCTTTGCTAATGTACGGTGAGCAAACTCTAACCTTGATTGCGGTCGAAATCTATAGCCTTTAGGGATCACGAAACGGGGACATGAAATGGGCGAGAGGGCCGGTGGCTGTAACCATGTTCGGGCCATGTCGAGATGAAGCTGTGGTGTTTGAGATAGTGGTGCTGAGACGATTTACCCATACATTGTAGGAGAAGGTCGACGCTTCCTTTACGCCGCCCCCGAAGGGGCTCAGCTCTTTCGGTGTATCGCGTTCCCGGCGCTGAAGCGCTGGGCTAATCACTTCCGCCTTTGCGAAGGTTAAGCCGGTCACGCTGGTTGTTGACTGCCCACCGAATTGCCAACTACAGCCGCACGATCTTCTCTGAGGGGAATGCCTTCATCGCGTTGCGGGTATCGACGATCAGCTTAGAGGATGCGAGCAGCGCTTTGTAGTCGAACTCGGAGTGATCGGTGACGATGACGACGCAATCGGCGTTGGCGGTCGATTCAGCCAGCGGCTGCGAAGCGAGCGAGAAGGTGTCGAGCTTGAGTTCGGGAACAAATGGGTCGCTGTAGGAGATCACCGCGCCGCGCTTTTTGAGCAGCAGGATGATGTCGAGCGCGGGCGACTCGCGCATGTCGTCGATGTTGCGCTTATAGGCCACGCCGACGACGTGAACGTGCGAGCCTTTCACCGGCTTGCCGTGGTTGTTGAGTGCGTTCTGGATTTTGTCGACGACGAAGTGCGGCATATTGCCGTTGATGTAGCCGGCGAGATCGATGAAGCGTGCCTCGATGCCCGACTGCTTGGTCTTCCACGAAAGATAGAACGGGTCGATGGGAATGCAGTGGCCGCCGAGCCCGGGGCCGGGATAGAACGGCATAAAACCGAACGGCTTGGTGGCGGCGGCGTCGATGACCTCCCAGACGTTGATGTCCATGCCGTTGCACATCAGAGCCATCTCGTTCACCAGACCGATGTTGATCATGCGGAAGGTGTTCTCCAGCAGTTTGACCATCTCAGCGACGCGGGTGTTGGAGACGGGAACGACTTTTTCCAGCGCCTGTGAGAAGAACAGCTTGCCCATCTCGGTGCAGGCGGGCGTAATACCGCCGACCACCTTCGGCGTGTTGTGCGTCTGGTACGTGGGATTGCCCGGATCGACGCGCTCGGGCGAGAAGCAGAGGAAGAAATCTTCGCCGGGTTTGTAGCCGAGCTTTTCGAAAGTGGGCAGCAGGAGTTCGTCGGTGGTGCCGGGATAGGTGGTCGATTCGAGAATCACCAGCAGGCCGGGATGAAAGTGTTTTGCAATCTCCTCGACGGCGGAGACGATGAAGCTCATATCCGGGTCTTTGGTTTTGCGCAGCGGTGTGGGAACGCAGATGTTGATGGTGTCGAGGTCGCGGACAACGGAGAAATCCGTGGTCGCCGTGAAGCGCTTCTCGCGCACGAGCTTGGCGACTTCGTCGGACGGCACATCCTGCACATGCGATTCGCCGCGATTCAGGCCGTCAACCTTGGACGCCTGCACATCGATGCCGGTGACAGTGAATCCGGCCTTGGCGAATTCGGCAGCCAGCGGCAGGCCGACATAGCCTAGGCCGACAATACCGACGCGTGCGGTTTTCGCTTCGATTTTTTCCTTCAGCGCTTCCTGTATTCCAATGACCTTCGATGCAGTGACCATTCCGACGGCTCCCGTGGCGCGAACTCAAGGTTACTCCATCATCTCCCAGCATCCTTGGAAAACACAATGTGAATCCAGTTGGGATGGGGGCGAGTGACAGCGGTTTGCAACCGGTTGAAGCGGATTGCAACCCCCGAGTAAACCCGCGACATTAGCGACCGGCCGTTGGGCGCAAGCAGTTTGGCGCCGCAGTGAATGCAGGGCTCGTCCTGATCGTAAGTGCCCCAGGGATTGCCGGCCATGTCCATCAGGGTCATCGAGAGCGCGTTGGTGATTTCGTTGGTCATGCCGACGAACGACTTCGCCTGGATGATCATGCCGGGGAACAGCGCGGCGAGCCGCTGCTCGTCGAAGGTGTTGACGTGCGCGAAGGGCGGATTGATCTTGCCGCATTGGCGGCAGGTGGTGCGGCCCAGGCGGGTGTCCTGCCGGTAAGGCACGCCGATAAGGATCTCGTGTCGCGCGACCCGCATCAGCTCGCGGCACGCCTGCTGGAGCGGGGGGATGTGCTCGAGGACTTCGGTGCACAGCACGGTGTCGAACGTGTTGTCGGCGAACTGAAGGTGTGTGGCATCCCCGGCGACGGTGGTGACGCGGGGATACTCGAACGCAGGCTTCTCCAGATCCAGGGCGGTCACTTCCTCGAAGCGCTCGGCCAGCAGGCGCGAGATGTAGCCGTCGCGCGCGCCGATCTCCAGCACCGAGCGGCGGACCTGCGGTAACAGGCGAAAGATGTCGGCAATGCGGGCCTGTTCCTGCTCGGTCTCGCGGTATTTCTGGAGGTCCATCGCTGTGGGAGCGTCCTTAGCTGGTGTGGAGGCTCCGGCAAGGATACTGGGTTTCAGGGCAAGAGCCAAGAGCGCCCGTCTTTCTTGCCGAACAAATTCGGTTCTGCTAGGCTCGGGTTTCCATCCGCCGCACCAGGTTGAGGCAATCGGTGAACCAGCCCAGGCCAATCGTCATCTTGATTGCCTATTATTTCCCGCCGTCCTTCGAGATCGGCGCGCGACGTCCTGCCCGCTTTTACAAATGGCTTCAGCGCATGGGCTACCGTTGCCATATCGTGACGGCGACGCCGCAGGGCGACGACTGTCCGGCGGACGTCAGCTTCGTCCGCGATGACACCTACGAACTTTGGGAAAAGGGCACGGGCAAGAAGTCGCTGCAGTTCTACTATGAGCTGCTGATACGGCAATTGATGTTTCCCGGCCACCTCGGCATTGCCTGGTCCCGCAAAGCAGCGGACGAGGTCGCTCGCATCGCGGACGCGAATCCCGGAGAGCGCTTCGTTTTGTTCACCACCTATCCGCCGGTAGGCACGCTGCTGGCCGGGCTCGCGATACACAAGCGACTGAAGATTCCATGGATCGCGGATTTTCGCGACCCCTTCCACGCGCTCATCACCAAGGGAGCGCCGAGATTTTCGACTTACATGACGCGGCGCTTTGAGGGGCATGTCTTTCGCAAGGCCAGCGCGATCATCGCCAACATGGAACCGGCGGCGGAGATGTGGCGCGAGCGCTATCCATGGTCGCGCGAGAAGCTGCACGTCATCTACAACGGATTCGATCCCGAGGAAGAGCAGGGCTCAGTGCCCATCCCGCCGCGCGATCATAAGCAGATCGCGCACGCGGGCACGTTCTACGACAACCGCAACATCGATACGCTGGTGAAGTCGCTGGGCCGCTTACGCGCGCGCGGCGAGAGCGATGCAATCTCGTCGCGGTTCTTCTTGCTCGGTGTGAGCGAGGGCGAGTACGCCCTCGACTGGGAGCTTTACCGCGCGGCGATGCGCGATGGCCGGGTGGAGCTACATCCTCGCGTGTCGTGGAAGGAAGCGGACCGCATCATGGCCGAGGCCGATGGACTGCTGATGGCGGGGTATCCATTCAACACCGTACAGGTGCCGGCGAAGCTGTACAGCTACATCTGCATCGGCAGGCCGATACTGGCGCTGCTCCTGCGGTCATCGCAAGTGGAGACGATTCTGCAGAACGCGGCTGTGCCAAGCGTCTGTGTCTATTACGACGATCCGCCGGAAGTGGTCGACCGCAAGCTGCTCGAGTATCTTCGCCTTCCCAATATTCCGATGCCGACGAACGAGTGGTTCCGCACGAATTTCAACGCGCAGAATCAGACGGAGGCGCTGGCGGCGATCATTGACTCCGTCAGCCGCAGGTAGCCACTCATGGCCTTCGTCAGCAAACCCTCAACCCCAGAGCATGCGAAGGAAATCTCCGCCCTGCTGAGCGACGTGCTGGAGGTTGCGCCCGATAGCCCGGAGCTGCAGCGATGGAAGTATTGGGGGCCACACCCGCTATGGGACAAGCCGAGGAGTTATGTTCTGCTGCAGCAGGAAGCGGTGGTGGCGCACGGGTTCTCGTGGCCGGTGCGATTGCAGGGACGCTTCGGCGAGATGACCGGCATGTTCTGGCACGACTGGGTGGCGAGGAATGACGCGGCTGGCGCGGGGATTCAGTCGCTGAGCCAGCGGCGCAAGGATGCGGCGGCGCTGTTTGCCATTGGCGGGACCGATTTCACGCGCAAGATTCTGCCGGCGATGGGGTACAAGGCCTACAACAATTTCTGCTTTCTGCATCGCCCGCTTCGTCCGGTGGCGACGGCATGGCAACGCTCGCCACATGATTGGAAGGCGCCGCTGCGGATCGCGCGAAATTTCGTTCGCGCAAAATCTCCGACGGTGAAGATGCGGCCGGGATGGAGCTACGCGAAAGTTACGCCGGAGGTTATTCCAGCGGGCTTGTTTCCGCGGTCGCAGACGGAGAACGCGATTGCCGAGCGCAGTGCCGAGTTGCTGGCGTACATGATGCGTTGTCCTGCGTTCGAGCAGACGGCATGCTATCTGCTGAATCATGGCGGGGCGCCGGTGGCGTATTTCTTTCTGGCAAGCCGCGAAGGACGCTTGCGGTTAGTAGATTACGGGCCGAACGATCTCTCGGAAGAGACCGCGAAACCGTTGGCAACGGCGGCGCAGTTGGCGGCGCAGTCGGATTTTCCCGCGGCGATCGATATGGTGGCGGCGACCACTGAGCCGGCGGTGCTTACAGGATTTCTCCAGGCAGGTCTTCATCGGGCCGGCGAGGAGCCTATCTGGGTGCTCAAGGTGAACCAGGCGCTGGATCCGACGCAGAATTTCCGGCTGACGCTGATGGATTGGGACGCCTGCATTCTGTAAGCGACTCAGGAGCGGACCCCGGCCACGTGCTGGCGAAAATCGTATTCCGGCATCTCCGGGTCGATGGAAAACCGGGTGAGCCGGTAGACGTCGTCGCCTGGAAAAACCTGGCCGGTCACAGTGGTGGTCGCGGTTTCGTATCCCGCGTTGCGAATGATTTCGATCGTCGCCGGGGAAAAGTCTTCTGGTTGACCGTTGGGATAGGCGAAATGCCGAACCGGCTGGTCGAGCTCTGATTCGATCCGCCGTTTGCAGCCGGCAATCTCCTCGCGTTGCATCGCCTCGTCGCTGCGCGCCAGGATCGGATGAGTCACAGTATGTCCGCCGAACTCGAAGCCGCCGCGCGACATGGCTTTGATCTCGTCCCACGTCAGCGATTCCCACTCGGGTGGCGCGTTGCCATCCGGCGCGTTAACGCCCAGGGAGGTCTCGAGCGCGCTAAAACACTGCGGAAACCCGGCTGCGGGACCGCGCTTCATCAGGTTCATATAGTGCTCGGCGATGTCGAGACGCTGCTCCTTCGTGCCCAGCGTGATCGATTTTCCCGTGATGTAGTCGGCTTCTACGCTATCGAACCCATTCGGGTTCGGCAGGTGGACCGTGGTTCGCGGAGAATTCACGAACATGTGTGCGACCCGATCAAACCAGAGCCAGCCGCGAGTGTTGATCGGTCCGGTCGTGAGATAGACGAGGACGGGAAACCCGAATTCTGCGAACACCGGGTACCCGTGCCGGTAAATGCTTCGATGACCGTCGTCGATGGTGATGACGATGCAGCGCGGCGGGATCGGATGGTCGTCCCGCAGCCACTGCGATAACTGCGTCAGCGCGATCACCCGGTAATGTCTGCGAAAGTATTCGCACTGCGATTTCAGCAGCGACCGGTCGGCGGGGAACTTGTGGTAGGTAAGTATGGTGACGCCTTGGCGGCGCAGCCAGCGAAGCGCGTGCATTCCGCCGAGGCGGTGAAATGCGTGACGAACGATGTCGCGGCTCCCCATGAGTCAGTCTCTGGTGATACGGTATCTTTAGCATTTTGCAAAATCGCGTGCAAATGAACGAAACCGGAATTGGCGGCTCGGGGAAACGATTGCAAGGGATGCATCGCTCTAAAGCATGCTTCCCGGGCAATCGGTGCAGGCGACTTTAGGCGAGCCATGATCGGGGGGATGCGGTTTAAAGCTCCTTCGGGCCAGGCGGTAAGTCGGTGAGTTCCAGATCTCGCCCCACGAGTTGCGCTTCAGGTCGCCGTAATCCTGCGAGGGCGCCCACGATCCACAGCACACCGAAACCGTGCTGTCCCAGTTGACGATGACCGCCTTCCACGGCCACTCACAGTCGATCACCTTGTGCCCGTCGAAGTCGCGGAAGTCCGCTTCGCCATCGCGAATTCTGCGGTACGCCTCCGCGACATAGCGCGGGTTCTTCGGCAGCCAATCGTGGAGACGTGTCCTTACCTTTTCTTCCAGTTCCTTGGGACTGATATCCAAAGGCTGAAGGCTCTTATCGGACGAAAGAAAGCGCAGGTTGAGGGATGGACCGGTAAAGATAGCTTTGCAACCATACCTTTCAGCAAGCTTTGCGAATGCTTCTGTCTGATGCTCGTTTGCGCGCGTGACAACACAATGCATTTGAATCTGCGGCGTCGAACGGTGAAGCCGGTCCCGGGTCTGTACGATAAGCCGTACCTTCTCCAGCGCGTCCGCGAAGAAGTTGTCGCCCTGGTAGTAGGCGAAGGTTGTATCGGAGGCGCCGTGGAATGAGCAGGACAAAAGGTCAAGACCTGAGTTAACCAGCTTCTCTGCATTGTCAGCGTCTGCTTTGAAAGGTGCGAGGGTGGTGCTTATGTGGGTGAAGATATGTGCGTCATGCGCATAGCGAACCATGTCGTAAATTCGCGGAGCGTTCAGTGGATCTCCCCATTGGAACAGATTCAGCGTATACGTCCATCGCTTACATCCGTCGATGAGACGACAGTACTCTTCGAAGCCCATTGTCCCTTTAGGACGGCCATGAAGCCGCTGTCCGGTAGGGCACAACTTACATTTCGTTGCGCAGACATTGGTAGGTTCAATACTAAGCTGGAAGGGGCGTCCAACCACATACTCTGTCTTAAGTCGCTGCTGAATGCTCACCAGCAGCACGTTGAGGATTTTCAAAACTGTAAGGTATTGGCGTCTTCTCCACAGGTGTCGAGCTACAAGGAAGCTCCACAACGATAGCTTTCGAGGATGAGAGAAAATCGCACGAAATGTTCCACCGCCTTCGTCGGCCAGCGACGGCGTCCAGCCTTGAAACGTCGAAGGTAGGCTCGGAGTCTCGCTACGAGCGGTAATAATTGGTAAGTCCATTGGCGCATGTAGCGGCAGGTTGCAATCTAGTTCTTTGCCGCAAGACTACAATGAGACCCACGAGACCACTCACGCCCAGGAAACTATGAATCGCGGAACGGTAATACGGATTACCTGCCGGGTCAAGATGAAACTCAACCGAGTAATGGATTCGGAAGGAAGTCTGGTTCTGTTCAAATCGTGCTAAGGATGGTTATCGACTGGTTTCGGTACGGGTAGCGGGGTCGCGCTGGGAGGAGTTCGGGCGGCTCCGCCGCGGCCGGAAGGCATAGAAGTACCACTTCAGGTAATGCGGCAGCCATTGCATTACGCGGAAGCGCGAGGTGCCGGCGGTGCGGTCGCGCCAGGTGCTGGGGATTTCGGCGATGCGATAGCCGTTGAGGAAGGCTTTGACGGTCAACTCCAAGCCGAGTTCGAAGCCGGCGACGCTTTCGACCTTCAGGTCGTGGACCATGGTGGCGTCGTAGAGCTTGAAGCTGTTGGTGGCGTCGTGGGTGGGCACGCCGCGGAAGTAATGCAGCGTCAGGCCGCTCATCCGCGACATGAGTTGCTTGAGGAACGGACCGCCGATGAGCCGTCCGCCTTTCATGTAGCGGCTGCCACAGATCAGGTCGTAGCCCTGCAAGTAGAGCTCGTACATGCGATCTACCGCAGTCAACTCGTCGGAGAGATCGGCCATGGTGACCAGCACGGGGCCGGATTCGACCGCTTCGAGGCCGGTCTTGATAGCATTGGTGACGCCGCGGCCGTAGGCGTTTTTGACCAGCTTCAGCCGGCTCTCGCCTTCGGCGATGGTTTGCTGCACGACGGGCAAGGTGTTGTCTGCGTCAAAGTCATAGACCACGAGCGCGGTGAAGGGAACCGTGATGCCGCCGGAAAGCTCCACCCACAGCGCGCGGAAGTTCGCGCCTTCGTTATAGACGGGGATCACGATGGTGAGCGGCGGATTGGACATCAGGTAAGTTTATTGCGACTCGGAGCGAAAGCAGATCCCTCGTCGGGCTGACGCCCTCCTCGTGATGACAATTAAGAATGGTGTGACGGCGCAGCTAAAGCTGCGCCTCTTCAACTCTGTGCGCGCCAGTTGCTAATTGCTAATGGCTAGCTGCTAGTTGCTGCTTTACATCTGTCCCACCGAGATCTGCTCTGCAATCCAGGGCACAACCTCCTCCAGAATCTCGTCCAGCGTTGTGTTCGCCTCGAAGCCGAGCACGTCTTTCGCCTTGCGCACGTCGGGTGAGCGCTCCTGCACGTCGTACTCGAACGGCGGATCGGAGACGTAGCGAAACGGCCTCTTGTCGCCGTGAATCTTCTTCCAGACGGCTTCGGCCAGTTCCAGCACCGTGGTGCGCGTCGGCGTTGAAAGGTTGAAATCATTGTTCTGCGCCGCCGGGTGCTCCATGCAAATGCGAATGCCTTTGGCGAGATCGCCGCCATAGGTGTAATGCCGCACCTGGTTGCCGCTGCCGAGAATGTGCAGCGGGTCCTGGCCCTTCAGCACCTTCTGGACGAGATCGGGCACGACGTGGGACATTGCCAGCTTCACGTTGCCGCTCATGATGTCACGGTCGGCCAGCGCCCGCTTCTCGCCCACGCCGACGCAGTTAAACGGCCGCGCGATGGTGTAGGGCAGCTGGTACTGCTCCCATGCGCCCTGGGTGAAGTACTCGGTCGCCAATTTCTGGAAACCGTAGGTCGAACTGGGCGGCGGACAGCGGCGCTGCGCGCCTTCGGGGGTGGGGAACTCAGTGGTGTTCTCGAAGACCATGCTGGAGGAGACCACCGTGATCTTCTGCAACTGGCCGCGTTTATGCGCGCGAATGGCCGCATCAAATGCGGTCGCGGTGATGCGCTCGTTCTCGGCGAGCAGGTCGTAGGCGAACTCATGGAAGTAGCTGATGCCGCCGATCATGGCGGCGGAGGCAACGAAGTGATCGCAGCCTTCGAGCAGTTCGTCGAGCAGGGCGCGGTCCTTGGCATTGCCCTCGACGAACTTGTAGTTCGGGTGCTTGTCGTAACTCTTCTCGACCCGACCGTACTTGCTGTAGTTGTCCAGCCCGACGACGGAGTAGCCGCTGTCGAGCAGTTCCTGGATGAGATAACCGTTGATGAATCCGGCCGAGCCGGTAACGAGTGCTTTCATGAAGATTTTTGTTCTTCCTTTGTCGATCGAGACGCGAATCCTAAGAATAATTGCTGGCAGGATTTATTGCATCATGACATTGAGCAAAATCCGCGTGCCGCTGTTGAGCTTTACCTCTTTGCTGGTCGAGGTGAGCACGCCCTTTGGATCAAGCTGCAGGTTCTTGATACCTAACACGCCCACGGAGGTCTCATTCAGCAACGGGGTAGGACCGTGGCTAGTATTAAGTGGTGGGTCGGTGACTCCGCCCTTCCCCAAGTCGTTGTATTCAATGCTGCCGGCGGTAACCTCCTCATTAGGATTCGGCGCCAGCGCTTGGATCACACCGTGAATTGGTACGTCGCCACTTGGCGCTGCGATCTTATCGAAGGAGATTCCCAGCGAGGATTCGTTCTCGCTTTTCGAGCGGGCTTTGGCTTCCGTGATGTGACCGATAATTTTGGCTCCGCGAGGAACTGTCGAGCCGTCGGGCAGAGTGATCCCGCTGGTAAGTGTGGCCTCTACGGAGTCTCCGGATTTGAGCTTTCGGGAATCGAGAGATTTCACCAGCTCGACGGTGAAGATCCCATGGTGGCGTGGCGCTGCGGGCGAAGATGGCGTCGTCGAGCCTCGTCCGGTTTGCTTGGGATTAGACACCTGGGCTGCCGCAGTCGCAATCGCTAGCGTTATAAGCAACGCGGCAATTCTATGGGCTGTCATAGCTTCCGTTCTCCGACACACTTGATATTTAATCTTGGGAGCTCGTAGGTTCTCATGGCAATCGTGCGTCGAGTAAAATTCGCGTTCCGCTGTCGAGTTTCACTTCATGGTTAGTCGAGGTGAGCGTCCCGTTTGGTCCGAGCTCAAGATTGGGAAGTCCGAGGACACCTGTGGACTCATCATTCAGAAGCGGAATGGGCCGCGGGTTGATGTCGTTCACTACGCTCGCTGTCGTCGCGGCGTCGAGGCGGTTCCCGTACGCACCGCCCATGGTACCAGTAGTTATCGTCATATTTGGATTCGGTGCAATGGCTCGTATGGTTGCCACCATTGGCATCGGCTCATTTCCCGGGCCGATCAACTTATCGAAGGTGATTTCCAAAGCCGATTCCGAATCGCTCCTGGAGCGGGATTTCGCTTCGACGATATGCCCGATAACCCGTGACCCGCGCGGAACTTTCACCTCATCGGGCAGGGTGATACCTCCCGTGAGGATGGCGACAACTTCATCTCCGGGCTTCAATTTTCGAGAGTTGAGCGCCTTGGTCAGCTCGACAGTGAAGGTGCCATGATGGGTAAGTTTTGTGGAAGCAGGTGCTGAAGCGGATGCAGGGCTTACAGCCTGACAGTTCGAAACCGATATTGCGAATGCAACAAAAATTGCGACGCCAACGCCTCTCTTCATAAGTCGTACCCTCTTCTCCGGATCACCTGCTTTGCCGTAGGTGACAGGCACATGGGAGCGGATGGCACGGCAATATTGCAGCCAGTACTTCAAGCGTAGATATAGGCAAATCCCTCGCGAGCTGAAGCTCGCTGGGGATGACAAATAGGACAACTTTAGCCCGGCGCAGCTGAAGCTGCGCCCCTTCAACCCCCGCCTACGCGGTTGTTGACGCCAGCGCGCGTGCCGGCAGAAAATTCCAGGGATCGACTACGACTTTGGTTTCGGGAATCTCGACATCGCGGTAAACCGCGTGCGGCGCGCCGATGATGATGATATCCGCCTTGCGGATCGCGGTCTCGAGCGGCACGAAGTAGCTCTCGTGCAGATAGGGATCGGTGCATAGCACTTCCTGAGCTTCGACCTCCAGCAACTTCTTCAGCTTGAACGACAGGCTGTCGCGCTTGTCGTCGGACTCGGCCTTGAATGCCATGCCGAGGATCGCGACGCGTTTGCTGGCGAGATCGTGCGGGCGAATCTGCTCGACCAGGAACAGCGGCAAGCCTTCGTTGATGAGCATGGCGGCGTGGCCGAGGAAGAAATTGTTCTGCGAGAAGGCGGCGAGTTGCAGCGTGTCCTTCAGCAGGCAGGGGCCGGCGGCGAATCCGGCGCGGGCGAAGCTGCGCATGCGCGGATAGTCGCGCGTGACCGCGTCGTGGATGCGATAGAAGTCGAGGCCACGGCTCTCGGCCAGCATGTAGAACTGGTTGGAGATGGCGAAGTTCGCATAGCGCCACGCGTTGGTGAAGAGCTTGGCGAGTTCGGCCTCGGCCGGCGTGAGCTCGATCAGGGTGGGCGCGACTTTGCCGAAGACCTGGCTGGCCGCAGCCATCGCGTCGCTCTCAAACGCCGAGATGATCTGCGGCAGCTTCACCAGCTCTTCGATGGCGTTGCCTTCGGCGATGCGCTCGGGGCAGAACGCGAGCAGAACTTTGCGATTCAGCCGGCGGAGGCGTTCGTAAACCAGCTTAGTAACGCCGGGATAAACCGTACTGCGCAGGATCAGCAGCGTGCCTTCCTGCATGTGATCGAGCAGCGCGTCGATGCTGCGATAGATGTCGCCGACGGTCGGATTGAGATGACGATCAACCGGCGTACCGACAACGGTGATCACCGCATCCGCCGACTTGATGCAGGTGGGGTCGAGCGTCGCCTTCAGCGACTTGCCAGTGACCCGACGCAACAAATCGTCGGCGCCGCGCTCCATGAACGGCATGGTGCCCGAGTTGACCATGTCAATCTTAACCGGATCGATGTCCAGCAGATCGACCTGGAAGCCTGCATGGCTGGCTAGAACAATGCCGAGCGGCAGACCGACGTGACCGCAGCCACCTACGATAGTGACATGTTTGATTGTTTTCATCGAACTACCATTTTAGCTGGAATCGTGGGTTTGAGAGCGCAGCAGCAGCGAAAAGTACGGCCGGTTGATACCTTAGTCCGAAATGGTAAGGGTGCGTGAGTGGCGGCCGTCATTCGGCACATTAGCTTGCGTGCGGCTTCGGGCATTGCATATATTCGAGACGAGATTTCCGAGTTGAAGGGCGCGGAGTTTGCCTCCGCCAAGGATGCCGTGGCGTGAAGATCACCGAAGCGCTGAAGATTACCCAAGATGTATGGCGCGACGCCCGGCCGTTCGCCGTCACGCTGGCCTGCGGTTTTACCCCACTGCATCTTCAAACGTTTCTTGCCGCACATGTGCAGCAGGCGCTGCCCGATCGCAAGGTCACCGTTTCTTCTGGCTTGTACGGCGGTCTGGTGGGGACGATTGAGGTAATCAACGAGTCGCCGCTTCCCGATGGATTGGTCATCGCGCTGGAGTGGGCCGATCTGGACGCGCGGCTTGACTTTCGCAGCGCAGGCTCGTGGGGACGCAGCGCAACGAACGATATCGTCGCCAGCGCGAGTAGCGTGCTCGATCGCGTTGCGGCTGCGCTGCTGCGCATTCCAGCGGGGCCGCGCGTGGCTTTGTCGCTGCCGACGCTTCCGCTGCCGCCACTGTTTCATACGGCTGGATGGCTGGCATCGCGGCATGAGATCGGTTTACAAGCGCATCTGGCGTGCTTCGTTGCCGAGCTCGCGCGGGACGGACGAGTGGTGACGGTCAATGCGCAGCGCCTGGCCGAGGAGTCACCTGCAGCGGAGCGTCTCGATCTCAAGAGCGATCTCTATACCGGACTGCCGTATACGATTCATCACGCCGATAAGCTGGCGTCGCAACTGGCGCTGGCGCTGGTGCCGCCTGCGCCGAAGAAGGGCATCATCTCCGACCTGGACGATACGCTCTGGAGCGGCATCGTCGGCGAGGTGGGGCCGGAAGCGGTGACCTGGGACCTGGCCAGTCACACGCAGCTACACGGGCTGTATCAAAAGCTGCTGGCCTCGCTGGGTGATTGCGGCACGCTGATCGCGGTCGCCAGCAAGAACGATCCGGCGGTGGTTGAGAAGGCGTTTCAGCGCACGGACCTGCTGCTTCGGCCCGAGCAGGTTTTCCCCATCGAGGTGCACTGGAAGGCGAAGTCCGGCAGTGTGGGACGTATTCTGGAGACGTGGAACATCGGCGCCGACAGCGTGATCTTCGTCGATGACAGTCCGATGGAGCTGGCGGAAGTTGCCGCGGCGCATCCGGAGATCGAGTGCGTGCTGTTTCCGAAAGATGACTATGACGCTTGCTTGAAGATGATGCGGCACTTGCGCGATCGTTGCGGCAAGGAGCAAATCTCGGCAGATGACAGCGTGCGGCTGGAGAGCATTCGGCAGGGCGCGGCGTTTCGCGAGCAGGCGACCAGCGGTGCTGCGCCGGAGAGTTTCCTGGCGCAGATCGACGCGGTGGTCACCTTCGATTTTGCGGCGGCGGGCGAAGCTCGCGTGCTGGAGCTGGTGAACAAGACGAACCAGTTCAACCTGAACGGCCGCCGCTACACCGAGGCGGACTGGCAGAAGTTGCTGGTAAGGCCGGGCGCGTTGCTGCTCGCCGTGAGCTACGAAGACAAGTTCGGGCCGCTGGGCACGATCGCGGTGGTGGCAGGTGAGATGCAGGGCGGTAGCTTCCACGCTGAGGCGTGGGTGATGAGCTGCCGCGCATTTGCTCGCCGCATCGAGCACCAGACGCTGAAGATGCTATTTGAAACGACCGGAGCGCGCGAGATCGCGTTCGATTTTGTTCCGACCGCTAAGAACGGGCCGCTGCGGGATGTCTTCGCCGGCCTGCTGGGCGAGGCGCCGGCAGGCGCGTTTCGCCTGACGCGTTCGCAGTTTGAAGAGAGATGTCCCGCGCTGTATCACGAGGTGCGGGAGGTGAGGAGGGCAGAGGCCCATGGATGAAACACGCGACCGGTTAACGAAGTGCTTTCAAGTAGTTTTTCCCGATCTGCCGCAGGACGCGGTTGCGGGCGCATCCACAGCGACCGTCGCCGCGTGGGATTCGGTCGCCGCGATCACGCTGATGAACGTGGTCGAGGATGAGTTCTCGATTGAGATGGACCTCGATGACCTCGCCAATCTCGATTCCTTCGAAACCCTTTACTCCTATTTGCAGAAGCGTCTGCAGGTGGCCTGAGGCGATGCCGCTTCGGCTGCATCACGTTGGCTTTGTGGTGGAGAGCATTGACGATGCGATGCCCCGATTTGTGTGCTCGCTGCTGGCCGAGTGGGATGGGCGAAGCTTCGATGATCCCCTGCAGAAGGCGAAGGTCGCGTTCCTCACGACGCGGGCGGGCGATCCGCAAATCGAACTGGTTGAACCGCAAGGTGAGGATTCGCCGGTGCGGCGGTTTTTGCAGGAAAAGGGCGGTGGGCTGCATCATCTGTGCTATGAAGTCGCCCAATTGGAGCGGGAGTTGGCCGATTTTCGCGCTCGAGGTGCCGCGATCGCACGCCGTCCCAAGCCGGCAGTCGCTTTCGGCGGACGGCGGATTGCGTGGGTGATCACGGCGGAAAAGCTGCTGGTGGAACTGCTGGAAGAGACGCTCGCCTGAAGGCAGGCTCTGCCCATTCAAAAGATGTCGATGTACATCGCGGGCAGTGATTCCAGTACCGCCATATCCCACAACGTGAGATAAGCATGCAGTAGCCGCCTGGTTTTGCGGAAGCCTGAGGATGTCAGCGGTTGCATGTCGGCATAACCGAGCACCGGGGTGATCACCATCTTGGCTCCCAACCTTGCCGAATTGCCGATCAATTTGTTCGCCAGCACGGTGCATTCGTCCGGCGCGAGATCGCCCCAAATGATGTCATCGAGCAGGACGCATAGCATTGGCGCAGTGCCGGATGTCTCGATCGCATAACCGCCCAACATTCCGCGACGGCCATCGATCGAAAGAGTGGCCGTCACTGCACCGTCGCGGCGCGTGCATTCCCATTGGGATTCTTCGGCACTCCACAGCCGGACAAGCGGCACGCCTTCGTTGGCTTGCGACGCTGAATTCGCCAGAATTGCGGCAGCATCAGCGTTCGCGGCTTCATCCCCGCTCGAAAGTTCGTCGCCCCGCAAGAATCGCGCCATGTAGTGCACGCCGAAGACGCGGGCGGTGGGCTGGCGAAAGGCGCGCGCCAGCGGCAGCATCTGACGGTTCATCTCGTCGCCCTCGACGCAGAAGTTGATCGTGCCATCGTAGCCCCGGGCGCGGGCACGCTTCCACAACTCGCCCCAAATGAGCGCGCCGTAGCCGCAGCGTTTGTCTTCGGGCGCGACCGTCAGGAACGAAACCAGCAGCAGCTTCTTGACTTCACCGCCGATCCGCACGGTACGCGGAAAGCCGGCGATGATGGCGACCAGATGCCCATCACGATAGATCGCAGGCGCCAGTTCGAAGCTCGCTTCCGGGTATTCGAATGCCGAGCGCAGGAACGCTGGCGTATAGCGCAGTGGCTGCTCCTGGTTCTCACCCCAGGAGCGCAGCATGAGCGCGGCGAACTCGGCGAAGTCGCCATTGAAGTTACCGATAGCGCGGCGGGATGTTCCCGAGGGAGTCATAAGAATGCGCCGAGTCTGGCCGATGTCCTATGTATAATACGTTCGCGCCGGTGAACGTGGGAGCGATCCTCGAGCGCCCGTGCCGATAGCAGCTTCGGTGAAGGCCGCGAACCCCATCCTGCGCGCGGGCCGACCTCGGGAAGCTCGGACTTTGGACAATGTCGTTATACCGTACCCTAGCGCTGTCCAATCATCCCCTGGCGCGAGCGCTGCGCAATTTTCGCCGAGCGGTTCAGAACTTCAGCCTGCCGGCGCCGCGCGTCATCTTTCTGCCCCTTCTTTATCTGGTGCTGGGGATCAAGGAAACGTGGTACTTCCTGTATCGCGTGCTGCTGTGCGAGCCGCTGTTCAAGATGCACTGCAGCTCGTACGGTAAGAACCTGCATACCGGACCATTTATTCACGAGGTTTGGGGCAAAGGCGATATCATTTGCGGCGACAATGTGCTGGTCGATGGCAAGTGTCACTTTGTTTTTGCGGTGCGTTTTGCCGAGCGGCCATTTTTCAAAATCGGCGATAATTCCGGCATCGGGCACAACTGCTCATTCTTCATCGGCAAGGGCATCACGATCGGTAAGAATTGCCGGATGGGAATTAACATTATGATGCTCGATTCGCCGGGGCATCCGCTGGATCCCGAGCGGCGGTTGCTGGGCGAGGCTCCCGATCCGGAGAATGTGCGGCCGATCATGATCGGCGACAATGTCTGGCTCGGCACGGGTACGGTGATATTTCCCGGAGTCACGATCGGCGACAATAGCGTCGTATCGCTCGGCTCGGTGGTGATGAGTGACATTCCCGCGAATACAGTGGTGGCGGGCAATCCGGCGAGGAAGATCATGTCGCTGGAAGCGAAGCAAGTAGCAACTAGCACTTAGCACTTAGCACTTAACAATCTGCATTCAGCGGTCGATTGCATGGTGTGTCGCAGGAGTATCGGTCGCGGCATGAGTTTTGGCCAAGTGCTAAATGCCAGTGCTGGTTGCTGATCTGAAGGGGATTCATGACTTCCGTTGAAAGCAAGGTTCGCGCCATTGTGGCGAATATTTCCAACCTTCCTACGGACATGCCGGCCGATGCAAATCTGTACCTCGATCTCGGCGTTGCCTCGGTGCACGCGCTACAGCTGCTGACCGAGCTGGAAGATCAGTTCGGCGTTGCCATTCCCGATGATCGTTTCGTCGAAGCGACCTCCATCAACGAGCTCACTGCGCTTATGTCTCACTTAGTGGGAGAGCGCGCGGAAGATGCCGCCCGTGCTTGATCGTTGCGATGGGCCCTCGCTGCGAACGGGATTTCTGCGTCATGCCGCGGCGCATCCCGACGCTCCGGCAATGGTGGTGCGAGGTGCGACGTATTCCTATGGGCAGTTGGAAGAGACAGCACGCCGTTGGGCGAGCGCAATTATCGAAGCTGGTGGCGGGCGTCCCGAGCGGGTTGGACTCTTCGCCTACCGCAGTGCGGTAGCGTACACCGGAACCATGGCTGCTCTATTCGCGGGCGCGACCTACGTTCCGCTGAATCCTACGTTTCCTCCGGAGAAAACTGCGGCGATGATCGCCGCTGCCGATCTGGATGCGGTGATTGTGGACAGTACTTGTTTGCCGCAAGTCGCCAAGCTGGAAGCCTTGTCGAAGTTGCCGCTGCTGATTCCGGAAGCTGAAGCGAAGGATATCGCGGGGCTCTCCGGGCGTGCGTTCGGAAAGTTTGAGCTGCAGGACGCAACTCCGCTCAATCAGCTCCCTCCGCTTACTCCGGAGGACGTCGCGTATTTGCTGTTCACCTCGGGCAGCACGGGGGCACCCAAGGGAGTGCCGGTCACGCACGGCAACGCCGTGTCTTTCATGGAATACATGTCACGGCGGTATGGCATTCGGCACGCAGACCGTTTTTCGCAGACCTTCGACCAGACCTTCGATCTCTCGGTCTTCGATCTGTTCATGGCGTGGAGCAATGGCGCCTGCGTGTACGGCATAACTCCGGTGGAGCTGCTGTCGCCCACAAAATACGTGAAGCAGAACGAGATCACGGTCTGGTTTTCAGTGCCATCGGTGCCGGCGCAGATGGCGCGTCGCGGCACACTCATGCCAAATTGCATGCCATCGCTGCGTTGGAGTCTGTTCTGTGGCGAACCGCTGACTGAACGCTCGGCGGAGCTGTGGCAGACGGCGGCACCGAATTCGATTGTCGAAAACCTCTACGGCCCGACGGAGCTTACCATCGCGTGCTTCCTTCATCGTTGGAATCCGGCGCATTCGCCCGCAATGTGCCGTAATGGCATTGTGCCGATTGGACGCCCGTACGAGGGCCTGGCGGCGATGGTTGTCGACGAGAATCTGCAGCCGGTTGCGGAGGGCGAGATTGGCGAGCTCTGCGTCAACGGGCCGCAGACCACGCCTGGCTATTGGCGAGCACCCGAGATCACGGCCGAGAAATACGTGCAGCTGCCGGTCTCGCGCCATCATACGCGTCGTTTCTATCGTACTGGCGATCTGGTGGCGAAGTTGCCCGAGGGCGAGTACGTCTTCATGGGCCGCGCTGACAATCAGATCAAAGTGCTCGGGCATCGGGTGGAACTGGGAGAGATTGAAGCGGTGCTGCGCGCATATCCGGGGGTCGAGCACGCCGTCGCGCTCGGCTGGCCGGCCGTAGGAACTACCGCCGACGGCATTGTCGCGTTCGTCTCCGGCAATGTCGACTCCATCGACGAGCTGCTGGCGCGGGCCAAAGCGGCGCTCCCGCCGTACATTGTGCCGCGACAGATCTTCACCATCTCCGAGATGCCACTGAACGCCAACGGCAAGATTGACCGCCGGGCGCTGAAAGAGCGGCTGGCCTCCGCCGGCGAAATCGGCGACGCTGCCGGCGGCAGCAGGTAACATAGAGCCGGATTGAGCCAGCAGCCCATTCGCGTTCTCACAATCATCGAAAGCGCCAGCGTCACCGGCCCGGCGCGCAACATTCTGCAGTTCGCGAAAATGATGCGTGCCGGTGAAGGCGGTCTTCCGCCAGTCGAGGTTACAATCCTGACGCATCGCCGCGGGCAGCAAGAGAATGCTCTCGAAGTTGCAACGCGCGAGGCGGGCTTGCCGCTGATCAATATCGCTGAACGTGGGCGATGGGACCGAGGCGTGCTCCCGCAGCTCGAAAAGGCGATTCGCGAACATAGTCCCGATATCCTCGAAACCCGCAATGTGAAAGCGCATTTTCTGGTGCGCAAGCTGGGCCTGCAGCGCGCGTACCCGTGGGTAGCGTGGAACCACGGCTACACCGCGATGAACTGGCTCGATCGCGCCTACACGCAGCTGGATCGGTGGTCGCTGCGCGAGGTGTACCGCATGGTGACCATGTGCAAGCCGTTCGCTGAGAAGCTGGTGCGGATTGGAGTGCCCCGCGAGAAGATCACGATCCTACACAACGCGGTGAAACCGTTCCTCGCACCGCCGGAAGAAGAGGTTCTGAGAGTTCGGCGCGGGCTGGCGGTTGGTGAGGGCGAAGCGGTCATTCTGTCTGTGGGTCGGCTGTCGTCAGAAAAGGGACACGCGGATCTGATTCGCGCCGGAGCTTTGCTGGCGAAGATGCCGGACGTACCGGCGTTTCGCATCGTGATCGTCGGCGATGGGCCGGAGCGCGAGTCAATAGGGAAGCTGATATCGAAGCTGGGTATGGAGCAGCGGGCCGCGCTTGCCGGATTTCAGCGCGATACGAAACCCTACTACGCGATGGCGACGCTGGTTGCCCTGCCATCCCACTCTGAGGGATCTCCCAATGTCGTACTGGAGGCGATGGCAGCGGGACTGCCGATTGCCGCAAATAAAGTTGGCGGAGTTCCTGAAATTCTGGAAGAAGGTGTCACCGGATTGATGGTCCCGGCGCATAAGCCAGAGGCGATGGCGCAGACGATCCAGAAGCTTCTGTTGGACCACGGCTTGCGCGCCCGCATAGGTTCGGCGGCGCGGGAACGAGCCCTGGCGGACTATGCGCCGGAGGCGTATCGCCGAAAGCTGCTTGGCTTTTATCGGGAGACGCTGGCAAGCACCGGACGAACTGCATGGCAAGCCATCGCCGACTGAAACCAGCTCAGGGCAGCAACAATCAAAGAAGGCTCTTCAGCGCACCTGAAGGTGCGCCCCTTCAAGTAGCCCGCGAGGCACAAACCTGACTTTTGCCGGGCTAACGTGCATACTAATTGTTCATGAATTCACCGGCACAAACGCAAACTCATGCGCCTGTTACCACGATCCGCGAGATTGGCCAGCATGAAGGCCAGACGGTCACCATTCGCGGCTGGCTCTATAACCTGCGCGAGAGCGGCAAGTTGCTGTTTCCGATTTTTCGCGATGGCAGCGGCATCATTCAGGGCGTAGTCGCCAAGCAGCAGGTTTCGCCCGAGTTGTTCGAGGCAATCAAGGGCCTGACCCAGGAATCGAGCGTGATCGTGAGCGGCAAGGTGCGCGCGGACAAACGCGCTCCCGGCGGCTACGAAATCGACGTCACCGATGCGCAGGTGGTACAGCGGGTCAATCCCGACGATCCGTACCCGATCACGCCGAAGGAACATGGCACCGATTTTCTGATGGAGCATCGGCACCTGTGGCTGCGCTCGCCGCGGCAGGCGGCGATTCTGCGAGTGCGTGCCGAGATCATCAAAGCGGCGCGCGATTTCTTCGATGAGCGCGGCTTCACCTTGACCGACCCGCCGATCCTGACGCCCGCGGCATGCGAAGGCACAACAACGCTTTTCCCGGTCGACTACTTCGAGGAGCAGGCGTTTCTTACGCAGTCGGGGCAGCTTTACATTGAAGCGACGGCGATGGCGCTGGGCAAGGTGTACAGCTTCGGGCCGACATTTCGCGCGGAAAAGTCGAAGACGCGGCGCCATCTCACGGAGTTTTGGATGGTCGAGCCTGAGGTCGCGTATCTGGAACTCGACGGGTTGATGGAGTTGGCCGAGCAGTTCATCACCTTCATCGTGAAGCGTTGCCTGGAAAAGCGCCGGCCCGAGTTGGAGACGATCGGCCGTGATATCGCGAAGCTCGAGAAGATCGACACGCCGTTCCCGCGCATCATGTACGACGACGCGGTGCAGATGCTGCAGGAGGGTCACGCCAAGGGCGAGCTGGAAAACAAGTTCGAGTGGGGCGGCGACCTCGGCTCGCCGGACGAGACCTACATCTCGTCACAGTTTGACCGGCCTGTAATGATTCACCGTTATCCTGCGTCGGTGAAGGCTTTCTATATGGAGCCTGATCCACAACGCCCGGACCTGGCGCTGTGCGTGGACGTGCTGGCACCGGAGGGTTACGGGGAGATCATCGGTGGCTCGCAGCGTATGGGCTCCTATGAAAAGCTGCTCGAACGTATTCACCAGCACGAACTGCCGGAAGAGGCGTTCAAGTGGTACCTCGACCTGCGCAAGTTCGGCGGCGTACCCCACGCGGGCTTCGGCATGGGCATCGAGCGGGCGGTGGCGTGGGTCTGCGGGCTGGAGCACGTGCGCGAGACGATTCCGTTTCCGCGAATGCTGTATCGGCTCTATCCGTAGTCTGACAATGTAGGTGTCCAGGAACGTCTATGGCTACCAGTCCCATCACCAAGCCGTTACAGAACATTGAAACCAAGCACATCCGCATTATCGGAGTGCCGCTCGACCTGGGGCAGTCGCGGCGCGGCGTCGATATGGGGCCGTCGGCGATGCGCGTCGCCGGACTGGAATCGAAGCTCGAAGCGCTGGGCTACGACGTCGAGGATTGCGGCAATGTTCCAGTGGGAATGCTGGAGACAGAGACTGAGGGCGATCCGCAAGCGAAGTATTTGAATGAGATTGCCGAGACTTGCTCGGCGCAGGCGGAGCTGGTGATTCAGACGCTCGAGGCCGGGAAGGTTCCCCTCACGCTGGGCGGCGACCACTCCATCGCAGCGGGCACTGTCTCCGGTGTCGCCGAGTTTTATCGCCGCAAGAACCAGCGCGTCGGGTTGCTGTGGATTGACGCCCACACGGATATCAATACGCCGGAAACGTCACCCAGCGGCAACGTTCATGGCATGCCGCTTGGCGCCATTATGGGGTTGTTTCCCTCGCCGCTGACGGATATGTACGGCTTCGCTCCCAAGGTGCGGCCTGACAATGTAGCACTGGTCGGAATCCGGGATGTAGACGAGCACGAGCGCGCCAATATTCGCAAATCCGGCGTGCATGTTTTCACCATGCGCGATATCGACGAGCGCGGGATGCGCGCCGTGATGGAGGAGGCTCTGCGACTGGTGGGACGGGGCACGGTTGGTTATCACGTCTCGCTCGATCTCGACTGGATCGATCCCGAGGATGCGCCGGGAGTGGGTACGCCGGTTTGGGGTGGTGCGACCTATCGCGAAGGCCACTTGGCGATGGAGATCATCGCCGATCACGGCCGGATGCTGAGCTTCGAAATGGTCGAAGTCAATCCCGTGCTCGACGAGCGCAACCAGACGGCGGAGCTGGCGGTCGAGCTGGCACTGTCGGCGTTTGGGAAGAAGATACTGTAGCGAACACTGTTTTGAAATGGGCGGAAACACACACCGAGAACGCATTCGTCTTCAGCCTCAATACCGGCTGGTGGAACTTCGATGAAAGCAGCGACGAGCCGCTTCGCACCCCGGAGCTGGGCGTCTATCGCTCTGCTGCTGATGCTGCCGCCGATAATGAAGGCCTCAGCATCGTCGAGACACTTCACGGCTATGATGACCTGTGGTTTTTCGCCGCTGATGGTTCTCCGCTGGAAGCACACTTTTCCCAGGAACCGTATATAAACTTCGAGAGAAATACGTATTTCCGCGGGGTGTACTCGCTACATCCAGGGACCGGAGCGACCCTGCTCGAAGCCATTGAGAAACGCGTCGTCAGCAATGAGGATCGCTCGCCGCAAGCGCGAATCGTCGTTTGGATAGCTGGCACGAATGAGGCCGTGAAAGAGTTTGGCTGGTCGACCCCTGAGATTATGAAACAGAGCATAAAGCTTGCCTTGCGAATTCTTCATCCGGAAATGCAGAAGCGATTAGTATTCGTGAAGCTCCCATACAACAACGAGCAGTTCCTAAACATTGAGGACGCAGTTGGAGATCACTAAAGCCGTCCGTCGATCCGTCCGAGATTGTTACGCTGTGGGGCGAACAACAGGTCCCTCCGCTCGCGCCGCCTGTTCTGCGAACATGCGTCGCTCGGTCGGGATGACATATTGGAGAAGCTTTGTCGGCACGACTGAAGTCGTGCCCTGATACAAATTGTCCGAGTTCTAGGTAATTCGGCTAAGCTAATCCTCCGGCCATGACAGACCAGCCATTCGCGCTCCCGCCTCTTCCCCGTCTGCTCAGCACCAGAGTCTTTGGACAGACAATCCGGTATTACGATGTGGGATCTGGTCCGCCGCTAGTGTTGCTTCACGGCATCGGCGGAGACGCCGATGATTGGGCGTTCTGCCTCAGCGCGCTCGCCGCTTCTCATCGGGTGATTGCGCTCGACATGCTCGGGTTTGGCCGCTCCGACAAGCCATATGTTGACTATTCGATTGCGGTATTCGTTGAGGTTCTGGAACGGTTTCTGCTTTCTTTGGATATCGGCAGCGCGTCGGTGGTGGGACATTCGCTTGGCGGCTGGATTGCTGCCTCGTTCGTGCTGCGCTCGCCCGAAGCGATCGACAGGCTGGTCTTAATGGATTCGGCCGGCGTTTGGGGCGAGATGCAGGAGTTGCCGGTCGATCTGCACGTCTCCACGCTGGCGCACATGCGCGAAATCTTCCAGCACTTGTTCTACGACAAAAAAATGGCCACCGACGCGATCGTCGAATTCGCCTACACGAATCATCTTGCTCGTGGCGATGGTTACACGATCCATAGCGTGCTGGAAAATCTGCGCGGCGGACGGGAACGGCTCGACGAGCGGATCGGCAAATTGAGCGTGCCTACACTGATCATCTGGGGCGAGAACGATGAGGTCATTCCCGTGGCGATCGGGCGGCGCATTCAAGGGTTGGTGCCGGGCTCGTCGCTGGAGGTGATTTCCCAGTGTGGCCACCTACCCGAGCTGGAGAAGCCCGGCGAGTTTGTGCCATGCCTGCTGCAGTTTCTCACGCGGTAGCCGAATGTCGCCGCTACTCGGCTGGTATGTTCCCTCCACTTGGACCAGGGGCTTGCGGCCCTGGCTCACTTCGAAGTCGCCGCTACGCGGCTCGTTAGACTCAGGTTCGCACGTTATCGCGTCAGCGCGGTTAGGCATGTGCCGACACAGTTCGCATGATCGCGTCAGCGCGGTATTGGGCATCACCCGAAAGCTTGCACGGAATTGGTATCACACGAGCGCCAGCGCTTCACGCGCCGCGGCAATCGTGTCGTCAATATCTCCCGGGGTGTGCGCGGTGCTGAGGAATGCGGCCTCGAATTGCGAAGGCGGCAGCCAGACGCCAGCGTCCATCATGGCGCCATGGAAGCGCCCGAACTTCGCGGTGTCGCAGGTGGCCGCGGTATCCCAATCCCGAACCACCTGGCTGTTGAAGAAGAACGTGAACATCGAGCCGACACGGTTCGCCGTCATCGCGACACCGGCATCTCTGGCGGCTTCGGTCACGCCGGCGACAAGCTTGCCGGCCATGTCGTCGAGCTGGCGGTAGAGCTGCTCGCGGTTGTTCTTGAGCTGGCAAAGCGTGGCAATTCCTGCTGCCATGGCGAGCGGATTGCCGCTGAGCGTGCCTGCCTGGTAGACCGGACCGGCCGGAGCGATCGAGTCCATGAGCTTGGCCGCGCCGCCATAGGCGCCCACGGGCAAGCCACCACCGATGATCTTGCCTAGCGTTGTCAGGTCGGGCTTGATGTTGAACAGCTCGGATGCGCCGCCGAAGGCCAGGCGGAAGCCGGTCATCACTTCGTCGAAGATGAGTAGCGTGCCTTCGCGCGCGGTGATCTCGCGCAGGGCTTCGAGGTAGCCGGGCCGTGGCGGAACGCATCCCATGTTGCCGACCACCGGCTCGACGATCACGCACGCGATCTGGCCTTGGAGACGCGCGAAGGCGGCCTCGAGCGCCTGAACGTCGTTGTAGGGCAGCGCGAGGGTGAACTCGACGAACTCCTCCAGCACGCCGGCCGAGCCGGGGATGCCGAGCGTGGCCACGCCCGAGCCGGCCTTCACCAGCAGCGCGTCGCTGTGGCCGTGATAGCAACCTTCAAATTTCGCGATGATCTTGCGGCCCGTGGCAGCACGAGCTAACCGGATGGCTGACATCGTGGCTTCGGTGCCGGAGCTGACGAAACGGACTTTTTCGATGGCAGGGAAGGCCTCGATAACCAGCCCGGCCAGTTCGGCCTCGAAAGGAGTCGAGGCGCCGAAACTGGTCCCGTTGCGCGCGGCCTGAATAACGGCTTCGATGACTTCGGGATCGGCATGGCCGAGGATTAGCGGTCCCCAGGAACCGACGTAATCAATGTAACGATTGCCATCGGCGTCCCAAACATGCGCCCCTTTTCCACGAACCAGGAATGGCGGCTCACCGCCGACGGAACGGAAGGCGCGGACGGGGGAGTTGACGCCGCCGGGAATGAGTTGCTCGGCCCGTCTCTGCAGGGCGCGGGATTTGTCAAGGGGACGTGGCATTAGGACAGTCGCCTTTCCAGTACTCCGGCGCTTCGCCTTTCGCAATTCGTTATGGCCACAGCGACCTTTTCGGCGGACCGGAACAGAGGAGTCTATCAGGGCAAGCGCACACCCGGTTGTGAGGCAAGTCACAGGCCGAGAAGTGCTTACGATCCGGCGCTCGTTACGTCCAATGTGCAGCCTGACTTGATGCCTACGGCGTTCAGATTTCCCGGAACATTCCCGGCAAGCGCGGCATCGAAGTGGGGTAGAATGGGAGCGAACGTGCGGGCGGTATCCCTCCCATCAGCGATTTACCAATGTCAATGTCGAAGACCATAAAGCTTACCATTCTTGTTTTTTCGTTTCTGATCGCCTCGTTCATTGTGGCCGGCGGATTAGGGGTTCGCGCCTCGGATAGCAGCACCAGCAACGAAGACGGCTCCTATCGCCAGCTCGGCGTTTACAGTGAGGTGCTGTCGCGTATCCGCACCGAATACGTGGAGGAGCCCAACATTACGGCTGTGACCAACGGCGCGCTGCATGGGCTGCTGGAGTCACTGGATGCCAACTCCAGCTACCTCGACCCGACGGAGTTCAAAGAATACAAAGCGCGCAAAGAGGGCAAAGCCAGTATCGGGGCGGCCCTTTCCAAACGTTATGGTTATGCGGACATCGTGTCGGTAATTCCCGGCGGTCCGGCTGACAAGGCAGACATTCAGAGCGGCGACATCATTGAAGCTATCGAAGGCAAGTCGACCCGCGACATGTCTCTGGCGGAGATCGACGGACGTCTGAGTGGGCCTCCGGGGTCGGTGGTCAATGTCTCGGTGGTGCGTCCTCGGCGTGCCCAACCGGTGAAGTCGGCGCTGACGCTGGCGGTGGTGACCGATCCTCCGATCACCGACAAGGTGATGCAGGATAGTATCGGCTACATCAAAGTCGATGACTTTCCCAAGGGACGGGCACAGGAGATCGCCAACAAGCTGAAGGCGCTGCAAAAAGACGGGGCCAAAAAGATCATCCTCGACCTGCGCAACTCAGGCGCGGGCGAAGAGGATGAAGGCGTTGCCACCGCGAATCTCTTCCTGAATCACGGGACGATCACCTACCTGCAAGGTCAGAAATATCCCAAGCAGACGTTTAACGCTGATCCGCAGAAGGCGATTGCGACCAATGTTCCGCTCGTGGTGCTGGTGAACCGCGGGACCGCCGGTCCGGCCGAGATCGTGGCCTCGGCGATTATGGAGAATGCGCGGGGCGATGTAGTTGGCGACAAAACCTTCGGCTCGGGTTCCATCCAGAAGGTCATCGATATGCCGGATGGGGCGGCGCTCATCCTGTCGGTAGCGAAGTATTACGCGCCGGACGGCAAGGCGATTCAGGATACGGCCGTAACGCCGAATATTCTGGTTGCCGATAACGATGATGACTTCATCGTTCCCGACGAAGACGAGAACGCCGATGATCAGGCACAGGAAGAACGCCAGAAGCAAAATCAACCTGATGATCAGTTGAACAAGGCTATCGAGGTGCTGAAGACGCAGAACACGAAAGCTTAGCGCTTTTCGCCAGCAAGACATTCAGGGCACGGACAAAAATCCGTGCCTTTCTTGTTTGCAGACAGGGAAGGGAGTTTGGTGAAGTTGTAGAAGCCGACAAAGACAGCGGTCAGTGGGAGTGGTGAGTGGCCGCTCGCTCTTACCCCGCGAGGTATGTTCCCGGCGCGTCATGGCAGGTATTGCTATTTCATCTACGTCTCGGGCCACAAGCCGGCGCAGATGCCGGGCGGGTGGGTGGTGAGCTTGAACCGAAATGGTCAAGAGATGTCCAAGCTGCCCTTCCGCATCAGCCGGTGAATCGCAAAAAGGTTAGCTAGGCGCCTTACTCCGTCCAGCGCTTGAACACCAGGCATCCATTCGTTCCCCCGAAGCCGAACGAGTTCGTCATGGCATAGTCCATCTTGACCTCGCGCGCCTTGTTGGCGACGAAGTCGAGATCGCAGCCCTCGTCGGGATGGTCGAGGTTGATGGTGGGAGGCACAATCTGGTCCCGCAGGGCCAGCACGGTAATTGCGGCTTCCAATCCGCCGGCGCCGCCCAGCAGATGCCCCGTCATCGACTTGGTTGAACTGACCAGCATCTTGTAAGCATGCGGGCCGAAGGCGCGCTTGATGGCGCTGGCTTCCAGTTCATCACCCAGTGGCGTCGAAGTTCCATGGGCGTTAACGTAGCCGATCTGCTCGGGGATGAGCTTGGCGTCGCGCAGCGCGTTGCGCATCACACGATATCCGCCTTCGCCGCCGGGCGCAGGCTGCGTGATGTGATTGGCATCGGCGCTCATGCCGTAGCCAACGAGTTCGGCGATGATGTTTGCCCCGCGCTTCTTCGCAAACTCCAGCTCTTCCAGAATCAGAATTCCCGCGCCTTCACCGATGACGAAGCCGTCGCGATCTTTGTCCCAGGGACGGCTGGCATGGTGCGGATCGTCATTGCGAATGGAGAGCGCGCGCATGGCGGCAAATCCTCCGACGCCCATTGGCGTGATGGCAGCCTCGCTGCCGCCGGCAATCATCACCTCGGCATCGCCGTACTTGATGACGCGCGCGGCATCGCCAATGGAGTGTGCGCTGGTGGTGCAGGCGGTACAGGTGGCTTCGTTCGGACCTTTGGCGTCGTGGCGGATGCTGACCTGTCCGGCGGCAAGATTGACAATGGCGGACGGAATGAAGAAGGGCGATATCTTTCGCGGGCCGCCGTTCAGGAGGTTCGAGTGCTCGCGCTCGATGATGTCAAATCCGCCGATGCCGGAGCCGATATTGACGCCGGTGCGCTCGGCGAGTTCTTCGGTTGTGACCTTGAAGTTGGCCATCTGCAGCGCTTCGTCGCTGGCAGCGATGGCCAGATGAATAAAGCGCGCCATCTTGCGCGCTTCCTTCTTTTCGATGAATTGCAGCGGATCGAAGCCCTTGACCTCGGCAGCGATCTGACAGGCAAAGGCGGAGACGTCGAAGCTGGTGATTCGTTCGATGCCACCCTTGCCGGCCAACAGTGATTGCCACGTCTCGTCGGCATGATTGCCGACAGCGCAGATCAGTCCGATACCGGTTACAACGACGCGCCGGTCCAAACTACTTCGATCCTTTCGCGTGCGCGTTGATGTAGTCGATGGCGTCCTTCACGGTGCGGATCTTCTCAGCGTCCTCGTCAGGAATCTCGATCTCGAAGGCTTCTTCGAAGGCCATGACCAGCTCCACGGTGTCGAGCGAATCGGCGCCGAGGTCGTCCACAAACGATGCATTTGGCGTGACCTCGCCCTCATCGACGCCGAGCTGCTCGACAATAATCTGTTTCACGCGTTCATCAACGGATGCCATCTTGCTGTTCGCCTTTCACGGTATCGTTTTTCGCGTTTGTGCCCCAGTTTCGGCCTTCCTTTGGCCTAACGTGGGTTTACCTGTACAAGGCCCAGGTCAGCGTCCGAAACCCCGACGCGAACCCGGGGCACCGAGCTCCCAGTTACTTCTTGGACTTGGCGTGCTGATCGATGTAGGTGATCGCATCCTGCACGGTGCGGATCTTCTCCGCGTCCTCGTCGGGAATCTCGATTTCGAAGGCCTCTTCGAAAGCCATGACCAGCTCGACTGTATCGAGCGAATCTGCGCCAAGGTCGTCCACGAAGGAAGCGTTCGGCGTTACTTCGGCCTCATCCACGCCAAGCTGCTCCACGATAATTTGCTTAACCCGTTCTTCTACTGAAGCCATCGATTCTTCTCCTGTCGCGCGGCTGCGCGAGGCACCGAACCCAACCTGCGCACTCGGCGCGCGGCGGGATGGAAACTCGTAAGTCTAATTGCAGGCAGGAAGGCCTGTAAAGAATCCAGAGTCTCACCAGCATGAGATGCGGACAGAGAAGCCGGTGAGCGCCCAGGGATATGAGTCCCGATTCATCCTAAACGGGGAGGTTTCGAACGGTCAACGTAGGGAAATGGCCGGATTTCAGGCGAGACGGGCTTTCCGGCTATTTTCTGCTCCCGATGTTTGCTGGAGGTGTACAATCCAATCGTCTCCTTCCCAAACGAGACACAGGCGGTATCCGCGGGATGCGGAGCTGCACTGGAGGTGTTGTGAGCATTACGACTGGCGACTTCCGCGCTAAAATCACCGCTTCTACCCTTCTCGAGAAAAAGCAACGGGGCGAAATCATTACCTGTCTGACGGCCTACGACTATGCCGGCGCTCGCTTGGTCGATGAGGCGGGCATTGACATGATTCTGGTGGGCGATTCACTGGGCATGGTGATGCTCGGTTACGAGAACACTTTGCCCGTCACCGTGCCGGAGATGCTGCATCACACGCGCGCCGTGCGCCGCGGCGTGAAGCACGCGTTTCTGGTTGTCGATATGCCCTTCGCTTCCTATCACCTCGGCATCCGCGAGTCGCTGCGCAATGCCGCGCGCTTCGTCAAAGAAGCCGGGGCCGAGGCCGTCAAGATCGAAGGTGGGGAAAAGCGCGCACACCTGGTGCAGCGCGTGGTTGAAGCTGAAATTCCCGTGGTCGGGCACATCGGCCTGACGCCGCAATCGGTACACGCCATGGGCGGCTATAAGGTCCAGGGCAAGACGCTGAAGGCCATCGAGCAGCTCATGCACGACGCAACCGCGCTGGAGAATGCCGGAGCGTGCTGCATCGTGCTGGAGGGAATCCCGCGCGAAGTGGCGGCGATGATCTCGCGCAAGCTCGAGATTCCTACTATCGGAATCGGCGCCGGCCCCGACTGCGACGGGCAGGTGCTTGTCTTCCACGATCTGCTGGGGCTTACTTTTGCGCCGGCGGCCAAGTTCGTGCGCCGCTACGCCGATGTGGGCTCGGTAATCAGCAACGCTGTCGCGGCGTTCAAGCAAGACGTGAAGTCGGGCGGCTATCCTGCCGACTCCGAGTCATATCATTTGCCCAAGGAGACGCAGGCAACACTGCAGGGCGTTCCGCCCAAACAGCCCCGCCGGTTGCTGGAGGCTGCGATTGCGGAACGCAAGCAGGCTGTGCAAGCCTAGAGGTATGCAGTTTTCGTTACGCGCGGTGCTGTTCGGCTTGACCTTTGCAGGGGCGTCGATGGCTTTTGGGCAGGGTTCGGCCCCCGTTCATCGGCCTGCTTCCGTGAAAAAGTACTGCCATCCGAGTGCGGGATTTTGCTTTCACTATCCGGAGTCATGGAACTTGCTGGGCGAGGTATTCGACGGCAATGGAGTCGTGGTTGCGCCTGAGCAGGAGGGAGATCGCGCGCAGTGGAGCGAGATCACGGTCGCGCTCATGGTGCCCGCGCCGCCAGACGGCCAGGAAGTGACGTTGAATGGCATTGTCGAGCAGGCCTCATCGTCGATGCGCCAGGCCGGCCAGAACTTCGTTACCCTGCGGCGGCAGGAGCGAACCGTCGATCATGACCCGGCGCAACTGCTGAAGGTGAGCTATCGAGAGAGTTCGACGGGGCGCGACTGGGTTGAAGAGGTCGTGTTCATCCAAGGGCCTGACAATGAGATCTATTCTGTCGCATTGAGGTCATCGCCGGAAGATCTGATGCGACTGGAGCCGGTTTTTCGAGAGGTGCTGGCGAGTTGGGCTTTGCCGAAGCCGCAGATACCGCAAGACGCCGCATCGGAGAACGCTCCGGCACAAACTGCTCCGTCATCGCATCCGTCCGCTGAGCCGGCCCGCCACCCGTGAAACGAATATCGACTGTTGCCGACATGAAGGGCGCCTGCCGCGAGGTCACGCGTGCCGGTAAGACGCTCGGTTTTGTTCCCACTATGGGTGCGCTGCATGAGGGCCATCTCTCGCTGGTGAGCGCCAGCAAATCACGCTGCGATGTAACGGCCGTTTCCATTTACGTCAATCCTCTGCAATTCGGGCCGACGGAG
>Ga0335073_10000405_pt1 | contig 55796 bp, 52 predicted proteins | sample Lox_Sample_22_FD_207093 | JGI IMG/M metagenome (GOLD analysis project Ga0335073, IMG submission 207093) | Soil microbial communities from Loxahatchee National Wildlife Refuge, Florida, United States - Lox_Sample_2.2 | ecosystem: Environmental > Terrestrial > Soil > Wetlands | place: USA... | reverse complement strand
GTCGCTGAGCTGATCGAGGAGTACGAGCGCACGGGTGACGCGGTGATGCGCAACCTCGCGGTCGAGGAGCGTGTGCCGGCGATCGGCGAGGTTGTCAAAGTCGGGCGGATCATGCACCGCGAGTTCGTGGCCCGCGTGTTCGCGCCCTGGCTGCCGTCGCGCAAGGGGCGCGCGTATGACCGGCGGCTGGCGCAGTTCATCGTGGCCTGCGACGTGTACACGTGGAAGCTGCTGCGCCGCGATCAAGGCTTGAGTGAAAGGGAGACAGGACAAGCGATGCGTGACTTGCTCGATCGGCTGATGACAGAGAAGGAGTGGTGAAAGTGAAGAGGTTCCTGTTTGTGATGTGGGAGGGCGGCGGCAACGTCCCGATGCAGCTGGGCGTCGCGCGCAAGCTCGTGGCAAGAGGCCACGAGGTGCGCGTGCTCGCCGAGCCGAGCATCGAGGAGGATGTGCGCGCAGCTGGCGCGACGTTCGCTTCGTTCACGAACGCGCCGCACCGCTCGGAGCGCTCCCGCGAGAGCGACTTCTTTCGCGACTGGGACGCGAAGACGCCGATCGGGGCGTTCGCCGCGGCGCGCGACAACCTGATGCTCGGACCGGCGAAGGCCTACGCCCTGGACACCACCGCCGAGATCGACCGCTTCGAGCCCGACGTGCTGGCTGCGGACTGGACGCTGACCGGAGCAGCCGTTGCCGGCGAGGCCGCCGGCGTGCGCACGGCGCTGCTCGTACATGGCGTCAGCCTGATCCCGGAACCGGGGAAGCCGGCGCCGGGGTTCGGATTCACGCCGGCGAGCTCCGCGCTCGGGCGGGCTCGGGATCGAGCATTCGTGGCGCTCTTCATGCGCCTGTTCAACAAAGGGCTGCCCGCGCTGAACGACGCGCGGCGCTCGTTCGGGCTCGAGCCGCTCGCCGACGTCTTGGCGCACATGGGCCGTCAGGAGCGGCTCCTGTTCCTGTGTTCAGAGGGGTTCGACTTCCCCGCCGAAACCCCGGCGGCGAACGTGCGCTACGTCGGTCCGATTCTCGAGCAGCCGGCGTGGGCGCAGCCGTGGACGTCGCCATGGGCCCCGGGTGACAGGCGCCCGCTCGTCGTCGTGAGCATGAGCACCACCTTCATGTCTCAAGAGCGAGCCCTCCAGCGCTGCACCGACGCCGTCAGAGCCATGGGGGTACGTACCCTGGTGACGGTCGGGCCGACGCTCGACCCCGCGTCGTTTCGCGGCTCGGAGAACGTGGTCGTCGTCCGATCGGCGCCCCACGACCAGGTGTTCGCGCAGGCAAGCGCGGTGGTGACGCACGCCGGCATGGGCACTGTGACGCGCGCGCTGGCGCACGGCGTTCCGCTCGTGTGCATGCCGATGGGCCGCGACCAGGACGACGTCGCCGTCAGGGTCCGCTACCACGGCGCCGGTCTGCGCGTTGGCCACGGCGCATCGGCCATGAAGATCCGCCGCGCGCTCGACCGAGTCCTGCGCGACCCCTCGTTCCGCGAGGGAGCGGGGCGGCTGCGCGCCGTGATCGAGGACGACGTCAAGGCCGATCGCGACGTCGCAGAGCTCGAGGCGCTGGCCGCGGAAGACCGCGCTTCAAGCGCTGCCGGAATGGCGACGGCGGCCCGACAGTAGCGCCCGACGGTAACGGCGGGCCGACAGCAACGGCGGACCGACAGCAACGGCGGGCCGACGGCGCCACCCAGCGCGACGCAGGTCTCGCCTCAGGCCTCGTGAAGACCACGGCGCAGATCGGCGGCGCGCTCGGGCTGGCGGTGCTCGTCGCGCTCTCGGCCTCACGCAGCAACGCGTTGCGGGCGAGCGGCAGTACGTCGACCGCGCTCGTCCGCGGAACGGTCGATTTCCACCTGCTCGAGTTTGCCGCGAGTGTATGCTCCGTCCGTGCTCAGGGGCCTGCGCAAACGATTCAAAGACGTGGACAGCGACGAACCGCTGGCAATCGGCACCCGGGGCGTGCTGACGATAGCCACGCGCGGCAAGGATGGGCCGGGAGAGGTGCAGGTCGAGCTGAACGGCGCTTCTACGAGCTTCATCGCCTATTCGGACGATCCACTGGAGTGCGGTGCGCAGGTGGCGATCTATGACGTCTTCGGCGCTCGCAAGGTCAGTGTGGAACGGGTGTAGACAGCCCGAGGAGGAAGCAGATGTTCTTCTACCATGTGCCGGACCCCGACGAGGCGATGCTGATCGCCGGCGGCCGGCCGGGCGGCGGTAGTGCGGGCGCCGGCGGCGCTCCCTTCAGGGTTGTCACCGGTCGCGGCGCCTGGGTCGTTCCCGGCCTGCGCCACGTGAGCTACCTCAGCCTGGCGATGCAGGAGGCCGAAGTCACCGAGCAGTGCGTGACCAAGCAGGGCATCGCGCTGCGAGTCCAGGCCGTGTGTGCCTTCAAGGTAGGACCGGAGACAGAGGCGATCGTCAACGCGGCACAGCGGTTTCTCTCCGACCAGGATTCGATGTCCACGCTCACGGGGCGGATCTTCGCCGGGCACCTGCGCTCGATCATCGGAGCCATGACCGTCGAGGAAATCATCACTCAGCGCCAGGCGCTGGCTTCGCAGGTCCTGGAAGCATCCAAGGAGGAGATGGGCAAGCTGGGGCTGCTCGTCGACTCCTTTCAGATCTCATCGGTCGACGACATGGGCTCCGGCTACATCGCGGCGATGGCCGCCCCGCACAATGCGGCGATCCAGCGTGCCGCCAACATCGCTCAGGCGGAAGCCGACCAGGAATCCGCGAAAGCTCAGCAGGAGTCCGAGCGCAAGCAGGCCGAATACCAGCGCGACACGACACTCCTGAAAGCGAAGACGAAGGGGGAAGAAACAAAGGCCGAAGCCGAAGCCGCACAGGCCGGGCCGCTGGCCGAAGCGGAGGCGCAGAAGGCGGTCACCCAGTCACAGACCGACTTGGCCCAGGAACAGGCGAAGCTCCGCCAGCAGCAGCTGCAGTCGGAGGTCGTCAAGCCTGCGGAAGCGCAGGCCCAGAAGACGAAGATCGAAGCCGTCGCCGATGCCGACGCCACCAAGGTGAGGGCCGAGGCGGCGGCGTCGAACGACCGCGTATCGCTCGACCTGCGGTTGATCGAACAGCTCCCCGAGATCGTCGAACGGGCGAGCAAGGGACTCGCGAACGCCAACATCACGATGCTCGACGGCGCCGATGGGCTCGCCGAGGTGACCGCGAGCCTCGTCTCCCAAGGGCGGGCCCTGTTCGAAGCGGCGCGCGGTCGCAGCTTCGATCCCTCCCCAAACGGCTCGCGTGAGACGAAGTCGGCCGCCGTCCCGGCGGCGGAGATCGCGCCCGCGGATCCGACCGACGGCTCGGGCTCGCCGACCGACGGCTCGGGCTCGCCGGGCGACGGGGACGGCGCACAGCCGGCCGGCTGAATCACGGCAGACGCGAAGACTCGAGCGCACCGCAAGAACGAAACCGCCGTTTCCCCGCGCGGAGAGCTTGACGCGTGAAAGACGCTCAGTCGGCGGCGTGGACCTCGCGCAGGCGGCCGCTGTCAGGGTCGAAGACGAGCCCGCGGATGTGATCGCGTACCGGCAGCTCGGCGCTCGCGCGCAAGCGCGCAAGGCTCGCGCGCAGCGCCTGCTCGACGTCCTCGAAGGCGCCGAGCTTCCAGGTCGGGTGTGCGCCGTCGGCGGCCAACTTGCGCGCGAACCCCTCGTCGGAGGCTCCCTGCAGCCCGCAGCCGTCGTGCATCAAGACGACGATCTCACGCGTGCCGAGCAGCCGCTGCGAGGCGCTGAGCGAGCGGATCGCATCGTCGCTGGCCAGTCCGCCGGCGTTGCGGATGATGTGCGCGTCGCCGCGTGCGATGCCGAGGATCGCGTACAGGTCCAGCCGTGCGTCCATGCACGCGAGCACGGCCAGCTCGCGTCGCGGCGCCGCGCCGAGTCCCGCAGCCGACAGCTGCTCGGAGCGCGCGCCCGCGAACGCCAGCATCTCGTCGACGACCGACATCCCGTCGGATCCTAGCCCCGAGTTCGCGGAGCCCGCAGGGGGCGAGCACCTTGCGCGTCCTCGGTCAGCTGGGCGCGGGCGTTGGCGTCGCGAGCGGCGCGTAGGCGAGCGGCTCGGGCACGAGCACCGCCAGACCGTGAGCCCGAGAGCAGATCGCCGCGCAGCCATTCACGGCGGTATCCCTGCAGTGAAGAGAACAGCCACGCAGGCATGTGCCGCTGGGCCAGGGCCCAGACTAGGCCTCGACGAGGGCGTCCGTCAACGGCCCGACCACGGCAAGCGCGGCCGCGAGCTCGGCGCTCAGGTCATAGCGCGCGGCAAGCGTGCTCGGAGCGACAAAGCTGACGCGGGTCTGGCCATCGTCGTCCCACACCAGCACCTTGAGCGGCAGATCGAGTGCGGCGAGCGGCGCCGCCACCATCACCGGTGTGCCGGCCTTGGGACTTCCGAACACCACGAGTTTCGTGTCGCGCAGGCGCAGACCGACACGCTCTGCCTCACCGCTGTGGTCGATCACCGCGAACACCTTGACGCCTTTGGCTTCGACCATCTCGACGAAGCGGCTCACCGTTTCGGTGACCGATCGCGGCGAAGCCTTGGTGATCAGGCCCGCCACATCCTGGGGCGCGGCGCCATCGGCCTGGTTCCCGCCACTGCTAGCCATTGGAACCCCTTTTCGTGCGCTCACCGTTCGCCAGTCGCGCAAACCACCCGTGCGCGGCGCGGATGCCGCCTGGTGCGCTGGCTGGATCGTACGCGCTGGATGCGCCGCATGTTCGGCGGATCCGTGCCGCCCGCGGTGGCTATGACCCGAAGGAGCGCGGTTCGTGCGCCACCTGGTCGCTCGCTATGCCGCCTGCGCCGCCGTCGGCCTCGACGGCGATGCCGGCCTCGATCGCAAGCGCGGGCGCCAGGTCGATCAGCTGGCCGGCGTCTATCAGGCCTCCTCTCAGCGAGCCGACCGCTCGGACTCCGAGCAGCTTCGAGCTGCGGAAGTCGACGCCCTCGAGCGTCGCCTGGCTGAAGTCGGCACCGTTGAGGTCGCTCCCCCTGAAGTGAACGTCGCGGAGCTTCGCGCCGTAGAAGTCCACTTCGCGCAGCGAGCAAGCGTCGAAGACGACATTCTCCAGCTCCGCCAGTCTGAGATTCGCAAGGTCGAGCTTGCACATCCTGAACGTCACGCGGCCGAGCCTCCCCTCACCGAAGTCAACGCCGACCAAGCTGCTGTTGTCGAATGCGCACCTGGTCATTGCAACGTGCCGCAGGCGCGCGTTCGGCGCGACCAGCCGGCTGGCAAGCACATCGCTGAGGCGCGCCGCGGGCAGCCGGGCCTGCGTCAGCTCGACCGACTTCAACGCCACTTCGAGCAGCTGCACCGAGGACGCTTCGACCTCCGAGAGATCCACTGCCTCGACCCGCTTCCTCTCGATCGTCGCACCGGGCAAAAGCTCCACGGCCGAAACTGGCTCCAGCTCCTCAGGCCTGAGCTCGAGACCGCTGGCACCCAGCACTGCCGGTGTCTTGCGCGTGCCCATCACACAGTGCGAGAAGCTACTGGAGATCAGAATCGAAGGCCAGAGCGAGTGCCGCGCGCACCAGCGGGAGCGAGCGTGAGCGAACGGGCCGCGGTGTACGCTCATCTCGATGCGTGCTTTCCGTCTTTTCGGCGGCACAGCCAAGGACCCGCCGGTCGCGATCGATGACCCTCGCTTCGACGGCTGGGAGACGGTCAGCACCTTCGAGGATCGGATCACAGCCGTGGCGTGGCGCGATCAGCTGCGCACACTCGGAGTCGACGCGGCCTGCGTGGCCGATCATTCGCTGGATCGACAGGGACGTGGTGATATCTATCTCGTCGTCCCTCCCGGTCAGTGGTCGCGCGCGAACGAGATTCTCGAGAACCTCGAGTGATACTGGCCGATTGGCCGCAATGCCACCATCAAGCGGATCTGACCGGAGCGCTCGTCAACGGCTGCCGATCACCGGCGGGCTGACGATCCCCCTCTCGGAGGTCACGGTACGCGCGAGCCGCTCCTCGGGCCCCGGGGGGCAGCACGCCAATGTCACGGCGTCGCGGGTTGAAGCGAGCTTCGACGTGCTCGCCTCGCAGTCGCTGACCGAGGCTCAGCGTAGGCGAGTGCTGGCGCGGGCTGGGCCGCGCCTGGTGGCGATCGCGCAGGACGCGCGCTCACAGACGCGCAATCGCGAGTTGGCTCTGACTCGGTTGAGCAAGCGACTCGCGAGCGCACTCGCCGTTCCCAAGCGCCGCCGCCGCACGCGTCCGAGCGCGGCGTCGCGCGAGCGGCGCTTGGCGGCCAAGCGCCGGGCCTCTGAACGCAAGCGCGAGCGCCGCCCGCCCGCTGACTTCTGAATCGGGACAGACCGCCAGCTCGCTTGCTCCCGGCGACCACTCTGGACGGAGCCCGCAGTGAGCGCTGCCCGCTCCGGATCGAGTCACGGAAGCGGCGGGAGGAAGAACGGCCCTCAGCGGCGCCTCGCGCGCCCGCCGGCGGCTGCGGGATCGCGCGGCGGGAAGCGTTTGCGCTCCTCCGGGGTCATCTTCCGGATCACGAGCTTCCCTGCCGCGACCTGTTCGCGGATGTCCTTGAGCTTCTGTTCGTGCTGCTCTTGCTGGCGCAGCTGATAGGTACTGGGCACTGTGCTCTCCAGGCGCTGATGCGTTCACGGCCGGCCCGTGTCCGGCGCTGGGGGGCGAACCGTGTCGAGGGGAGTCCTCTGCCGCAAGTGTCACGCGTCGTGGGCTGCGCCGGTCACCCTTAGTTGAAATCAGTACAAGCTTATCGCGTTCCGGGTCCGTTTCCGGAGTTGCGGCAGAGCTGTCGCCGCCGTGGATGTGACGGAGCGCCGCCGTGGATCTGAGCGGACGTTGCCGTGGATGTGTGCGACCGCTGCCGTGGATCTGAGCGACCGCTGCCGTGGATCTGCGCGAGCGTCTGTTACCGTCAGCGGCGGCGGTCGAGCCTTTCGGCCGCGGGGTTAGCTCGCTTGAGTCCCGCCAGGGGGCGGTTCGGGTCAGCCAGAGCCTCCGAACCGCAGGCGCCTGCGAGCGCCGTCAGGAGCAGTACTTCATGTCTCAGCAGTCTTTCGCCGATCTCGGCGTGTCCGGTGCCGTGTACGGCGCCCTGTCGCGCCGTGGGATCACGGCACCCTTCCCGGTCCAGCGGCTCGTCCTCGAGGACGTGCTCGCAGGACGGGATGTTCTCGTCAAGGCCCCGACCGGCTCGGGCAAGACGCTCGCCTTCGGCATCCCGCTCGTGGAGCGCCTCGAGGCGGGGCCGGCGCCGACCGGCCTGGTCTTGGCGCCCACGCGCGAGCTCGCCGCGCAGATCGTCACCGAGCTCGAGCGGATCGCCGCCGCCGGCGGGCTGCGCATCGCCGCCGTCTACGGCGGCGTCGGTATCGCCGCACAGGCCAAGAAGGCGAAGCGCGCGCACGTCCTCGTCGCCACTCCCGGCCGCCTCGAGGACCTCCTTGCCCGCGGCGCCTTCACGCTTGAGCGGGTTCGAATGCTCGTCCTGGACGAGGCCGATCGCATGCTCGACATGGGCTTCCGCCCGGCGATCGACCGCATCGTGGGCGCCTGCCCGAAGGCGCGCCAGACGCTGTTCTTCTCCGCCACGCTCGATGGTCTCGCGGGCGACCTCGCTGGCCGCTACACCTCTGACGCGATCGTCCACGAGCACTCGGCGCCCACGCGCCGCGAGCAGACGCCGGTGGAGCACAGGTTCGTCGCCGTCCGCGACGAGCAGCGGCTCGAGGCGCTCGTGAAGGAGCTGCACGGCGAACGTGACCGGGCGATCGTGTTCGTTCGCACCAAGCGCGGCGCGGACCGGCTCGTGAAACGCCTTGCGGCGCAAGGCCTCGAGGCCGTCGCGATCCACGGCAACAAGTCCCAGAACCAGCGCGACCGGGCGCTCGCGCGCTTCCAGTCGGGTCGCGTGGACACGCTCGTCGCGACGGACGTCGCCGCGCGCGGGATCGACGTCGAGGGTGTCTCGCACGTGATCAACTTCGATCCTCCCGCTGACCACCACACCTACATCCACCGGGTCGGGCGAACCGGACGCGCGGGCAACAGCGGGGTCGGGGTGACGCTCGTCGGCGCGGGCGAGCGCCACGAGATACGCCAGCTCGCGCGACGGCTCGGGTTGCGCCATGGCCTGGACGGCGAGGAGCATCGCGCGAAGACCGCCGGCCCCCCGCGCCGGCGGTCACGGCGGCGCTCGGGGGCGGCGGCGACGACGGCAGCGAGCCGAGCCACTCGGTGACCGTCGAGCACAGCGCTGTCGGCGTCTATTCGAACGCAGGCTCAGCGTAAGGGCCCGAGCCTAGAAACGTGCGGCGCAACCTAGACCCCCGGTGGCAGGGTCTCGACCGTCACATCGAGCTGGAGACGAGACGCGCCCCGAGCGTGTGTGCGGCGGCCCGACCGCGCTGCTCGTCGCGAGCCGGCATGTCCCGAGCTGAGAGCGCCTCCACGCATTACACGTTGTCACACTTTTGACGTTTGAGCTCACGGCGCGCAGGGTAGCGCCGGGGCGTGGGCCGCAGGCCGAGCGCCTGTTCGGTGGTGCACGGCGTTGCCGGGACAGGCGGCGCGGCCAGACCCAGAGAGCCAAACGGGAGAGTCCATGGACTGTCATGTTGCTGCCGACCGCATGCGCTCGGGAGTGTGTACCGCGATCCAGTCTGCCCGGGCCCGTGCCCTGCGCGCGCCCATTGTCGTTGCCATCGCGCTCCTCCTCACCGGCGTGTGCGCCTCCTCGGCGAGCGCGACCGTCGCGTTGTGCGACGTCGGGATCCCGATGAGCGATGGCGTGGTGCTGCGCGCGAACGTCTACCTGCCGTCAACGACTGGCCGCTACCCGACAGTGCTAACGGTCACCGGTTACAACAAGGACGCCGGCAGCCCCACTGGAGAATGTGAAAACTCGACTTCTCAGGGGATCGCCGGCGACGAACCCGCGCTCGCGGAAAAGGGCTTCGCGGTGATGGTGATGGACGACCGCGGCACCGGAGACAGCGGCGGCAAGTGGGAATCTTGGGGCGAACGTACCCAGCAGGACTACAAGGAAGTGCTCGATTGGATCCAGGCGCAGTCCTGGTCGGATGGCAGCGTCGCGACGACCGGCGAGTCCTACATGGGGATAACCTCGCTGCTGATCGCCGAGGCCGATGCCGCGCGCGTAAAGGAAGGAAAGCCGCGCGCCGTGAAGGCAGTGTGGGCCGACATCCCGATGGCCGATGCCTACCGGGACGTGACCTTCCAGGGGGGCTCGATCGACACCGGCTTCATCCCGCTGTGGCTCGGCTTGGTCGATGTGCTCTCGGACCTGCCGCCAGCGGACGCCGCCGAAAACCCGCAGGAAGCCGCGACCATATACATCGAACACCTGCTCGGTGGCGCTGAATTCAGCGGCGAACACATCATTGGCGCCGAGCTCGGGGAAGAAGCCGCGTACGACGGCCCGTTCTATCGCCTACGCTCGCCGGTGGTGCGCGCGGGCGAAATCACCGTTCCGGTGGTAATCACAGGCGGCTGGTGGGATCTCTTCCAGCGGGGCGAGCCACTGCTGTGGGAAGCGTTGAAGAACTCGAAGGACAGGGTCCTTTTCATGTCACCCCACTACCACATCACCGAAGGGCCGCCCTACGAAGACCCGAACATCAAGGAAGAATGGTTCAGCCACTGGTTGAAAGGCACGAAGAATGGCGTCCAAAAGACGCCGAAGGTCAACCTGTACCCGATCAACGGCACCCACTGGGAACACTTCCGCAAGTTTCCGCTGCCGAAAACCAAGTACCAGCGGCTGTACCTGAACGGCGAATCGTCCGGCTCGGCGCCGCTGTCGCTGCACGACGGCTCGCTCGCGGACACGCCGCCGGCCTCCGAATCCGGTGATACCGCGCCGCTGCTCCCGGCCAGCAGTCCGTGCTCGCGCGAGACGGCCCAGTGGACGGCAGGTGCCGCATCGAACTCCGTGTGTGACACCTCGAACAACACCTACGAAGCGACCGCGCTGACGTACTCGACCCCGCCGCTGACGGGCGAAACAAAGATCACGGGCCTGATAACCGCAAACCTCTGGGCGAAGATCAGTACGACCGATGCCACGATGGTGGCAATCCTCAGCCAGGTGGAACCGGACGGGCAGTCCAACCAGATCACCGCGGGCTTCCTGCAGGCGAGCCAGCGCGCGGTCGCCCCGAGCCTCGAGACCTATGGGCCGCATCGGATCGTGATTCGACCCTGGCACCCGTTCACCAAAGAAAGCCAGCAGGCGGTCACCCCGGAAGAAGCGACCGAATACAACATCGAGATCTATCCGACGGGCGTAATCGTCCCGGCCGGCGACAGGCTGCGCCTGACGATCGGCACGGCGAACACGTTCACCGGCACGCCGACAGCGCCGACGCTCGGACAGGAGCTCGGCGGGACGATCACGGTGCTGCACGGCGGCGCGCACGACTCATATGTGCAGCTGCCGATCGTCCCATAGCCTCTGGGCCCCGCCGCGGCCCGCGGGCGAGTTTCTGTGCGATTGGCTCGGCTTTCGCCGCTCGCCTGACGGTCTGGGCGCGTGGCGGTTGGCGGCCGGTAGCGCGGGTAGGGGAGCCCTGTGTGCGCGCGTGGTTCAGCCGTAAGCGCTTTGGTCGTTGCCGCGTCGGGGCTCTGCGTCTCGGTCGCGGGCGCGGCGGAAGGCTCGCCGGATCCCTCGTTCGGGAACGGCGGGGCGACCTACCAGCTCGGCTTCGGCGACTACTCGCCGGCGTCGGAGTTCCACGGTGTGGCGGTGTCTCAGGCTGGCAGCATCTATGCGGACGGCGTCTCGCTGACCGGCGGGGGTCAATTCCTAGTGCTCGTCGCACGGGCCACCGAAGCCGGCGAGCTTGACCCGGCGTTCGGCACGGACGGCGCGCTGATCAGCGAACCCGTAGACGAGCAAGCGACCCGCGTCCAGGACGAGTACGCCAACGCGATCTCGCTCGAACCCGACGAAGACGTGATTGCCGCGGGAAACGTGATCGAGCGGGTCACTCCGGCCGGGGCGTTGGACGCGAGCTTCGTTCCCACCGGGGCGCGTCTTCACGTGTTCGCCCTCCTGCGTCTCGGCGATGGGGACCTGGCGCTCGTCGGCGATCAGCCGGACGAGAGCAAGGTCGAACCCGCGAGCGTGGAAGTAGAGCTTCCCGATGGGCAGCCTAACCTCGCGTTCGGGCGCGAAGGCCTCATGACGCTGCCCAATCACCCGGGCGAATACAGCACCATGGTCCCGAGCTCGATCGTGGAGCTCGCCGACGGGGAGCTGCTCGTCGCCGGCTACGGCGCGTGGGCATACGACGGGAATGAACCCGCTCACGCCATCCTGTGGCTGGCGCGATTGGAGGCGTCGGGCGCGCTCGACCCCAGCTTCGGAGAAGGCGGGATCGCGTATCTGGAAAGCCTCTACGGCGCACCCGTCACCGACACGGACGCGCCGCCGCTGCTCGAGCCGAGACCCGACGGGCTCGTGCTGCTCACCTCGACGCCAACGGGCGTCGAAGGGGACAAACAGATGGTTGCGTGGGGGCTCACGGGCATGGGAACCCCAGACCCCTCCTACGGGGCCGGCGGCCTGACGCGGCTGCCGATCGCCTCGGGCTATGACACCGCAAACCTGACTGCTGCCACCAGCGACGCGGTTGGGCGGCTGCTCGTGGCGGGCTCCATAGCCGGCAGGAGCGACCAGGGTTCGGAACTGACGCCGCGACCGGAGCTGGTGCGGCTGTCCGCCGAAGGACAGCCGGAAGCGGGCTTCGGCCAAGAAGGCGTTGCGCTGGGGCCGCCGTCATCCTCGTTCAACGCCCTCGCCGTCGACGGCAGCGGACGCATCCTTGCGGCCGGCAGCGAGGGCCGTGAAGCGATGATCGAGCGCTTTCTCGCCGAGCCGTCCGCCCCCGCCCCGGGACCGGCGCAGGCCCCGGGGCAGGTCGCCGGAGCGAGGCCCGGGGGCGGCTTGACCCCGGCGGCGCTGGCTCGGGTACTCGCGGCCCGGTTCGCCTCGGCCGTGAAGCGCCTGACGATCCTCTGGCTGCGCAGGCACCACTTCTTCAGCGTCGCCCTGACTCTGCCGCTAGCCGGTGCCGCCGCGGTCGACTGGCGAGTGCCGGTGCGCGTTCGCCACGGTCGTCGCGTCATGCGGCGTTGGATCCTGATCGCCTCCGGGCATGGCACCACCGGCGCGCACGGACGTCTGGCGCTGAGGATGCGCCTGACGACGCGCGGCATCGCCTTGCTGCACGCGCGGCGTCGCGGCCTGTGGTTTACCGCGACGGTTTCCCTCGACACCCCCTCCGACGGCGCCGTCCACGAGAAGCAGTGGCTCTGGCTCGCGCTGCGCTGAACGCTGCGTGGGTGCCGAAGCTCGATCGTACGCCGGCTGCGGGCGTCCGATGATTCTCGTTCTGGCAGTGCCAGAAGCCGACGCGATGATCGAGCGGTTCATCGCCACGAACGGCCCAACCGTGCATTCGGCGGCCCAAGCGCGCGAGTGTGAGGCTGGTGAAGACGCAGCCGGTGACGCACAGGAACGGAGAGGTCACGATCAGGCTGGCCTGCGTGGGAGCTGGCACGTGCCGCGGAACGGTGACGATCACCGCGACCAGCAAGCACCGACACGGCAAGCCCACGATCCTCGCAGCTGCTCGATTCGCGATCGCCGCGTCCCAGGCGTCGGCTGTCAAGCTCGTGCTCGATGCCAAGGGACGAGCGCTCATGACAGCCCACCACGGGCGTCTCGCCGCGCGGCTGACCATCATCAAGTCCTCACCTAGCCCACGACGGTCCCCCACAGATCTTGTGGAGCTTCGGTTTACGTAACCGTGCAGTACGTGAATAGCGGAGGCGAGCTCGACGGCTGCGCCAGCTACGAGGTAGAGAGCGTCTCGCGGGCACACCACCGGCACCGGCAACGATCACGCCCGGCGCGGGTGTCACATCTAGGAGGGCCACGGGGTCATACAGATGAGATGTGTTGCGGCGACCGGAGCCAGACAGGAGGTAGTTGATGGCGCGTATCGAAGGCGTACCCAAGTCGAAGGCCGGCCCGATGGTCAGGCTCGCGTACCGTTTCGGGCCGCGGATGATGCGAAAGCTCACCGGCCGAGACCCGCAGCGGGGGAGCGGCATCGAGCCGATGGAGGTCTGGGCCTACCAGCCGAAGATGATGATCGGCATGGGCCGGTTCAACCAGGCGGTCCGTAAGGGCAAGGGCGTGGATGAGCGGGTCAAGAACCTCGTGGAGCTGAAGGGCGCACAGATGATCGGCTGCGAGTACTGCGTCGACCTCGGCTCGCAGATCTGCCGTAACTCGGGGCTCTCCGACGAGGAGCTGCTGGCGCTGCCGAGTTACGGCTCGAGCGACCTGTTCGACGACCGTGAGAAAGTCGCTCTCGACTACGCGGTCGGCGTGATGCGCACGCCCGTCGATGTCAGCGACGACCTGTTCGCGGCGATGCGCGAGCACTTCACCGTCGAGCAGATGGTCGAGATCACGGCCCACCTGACCGTCGTGAACCTCGACCGCCTCAACGCCGCGTTCGGCATCGCCTCGGCCGGCTTCAGCGACGGAATGGTCTGCGTCCTGCCCGACAGACCGGACGCGGTGGACGCTCTCGCAAGCCTCACACGACGGCCGGCCACGCCGGGCGAGGGCGTCGTGGCGTCCTAGCGGGTGCCGCAGCACCACGTTTCAGTCGTCCAGGCTCGTGAGGTCGATCGTGCTTATTCGGGCGGGATCGGCGAGGATGTCGATTTCGGCGATCCTCCCATCCCTCACCGTGAAGCCCGCGACGGAGAAGGGCCGGCCGTGGAGCCGGCCGACTGCGCCGGCGGCACCGTTGACGAGCGCGGGCTGCATCTGGAGGTTCAGTCCGCGGAACATCAGCGCCTGCTCGGCGACCTCGCGAGCGCCGCGTACTTCCCGCGACAGCGCCGGGGGCGTCGTACCGGCGTCGGCGCGCAACACGACATCGGAATCGAGGACGGCGACGAGGGCGTCGAAGTCGCCCTCGCGGGCGGCTGTCATGAACGCGTCCGCCACCTCGCGCTGGGTCTGCAGGTCGTCCGAGTCGATCGACACCCCTGATATCCGCCGGCGCGCGCGGCTGGCGAGCTGCCGTACCGCGGTCGGAGAGCGGTCGATTATCGGGGCGATGTCGTCGAACGGGACCGCGAACATGTCATGCAGGACGAACGCCAGGCGCTCGGCCGGGGAGAGGGTTTCGAGCACCACGAGCAACGCGAGCCCGACCGAGTCAGCGAGCAGAGCTTCGTGTTCCGGGTCAGGTTCGCCGGGGCGGTCGACGATCGGATCTGGCACGCGCACGCCGAGCGGCTCCTCGTGTCGCGTGCGGCGTGTGCGCAGCATGTTCAGCGCCACCCGGGCGACGACGGTTGTCAGCCATCCGCCGAGGTTCTCGATCGCGTCGGTTTGCGAGCCGCTGAGGCGCAGCCAGGTCTCCTGGACGGCGTCGTCGGCCTCAGTGAGCGAGCCGAGCATGCGGTAGGCGACCGAGCGCAGGCGGGTGCGGTGCTCCTCGAAGCGCTCGGCAAGCCAATCTGTGTTGTTCGTTGAGCTGTTCATGCTCCTCGCCCGACGACGTATACCCGTATGACACGCTGGTGCCATCAGATGTGACCCAAGCCGAGCCGCGAATGGCCTCGGTCGCCCAGTTGTGATCGAGCAGGCTCACGCGGCGCGGCGTCAGGTCAACCACCTGGACGTTCGCTTCGGATCGGGTTGGAGAGCGTGCCGAGGCCGTCGACCTCGACTTCGACGGTCTCGCCGTCGCGCAGGAAGCGGCCTTTGGCGGCGCCGACACCGGCGGGCGTGCCGGTCGCGATGATGTCGCCCGGCCGCAGCGTGATCGTGCGTGAGAGCCACGACACCAGCTCGGCCGCGCCGAAGATCAGGTTCGCCGTCGTGCCTTCCTGCACGAGCTCCCCGTCGATGCGGGTGCGCAGACCGAGCGCGCCCAGGTCGCCGGCCTCGTCGAGCGTCACGAGCGCGGGACCGCACGGGGCGAACGTGTCGATCGCCTTGCCGCTCGTCCACAACGGGTTCTGCACCTGCAGATCCCGCGCGCTCACGTCGTTGAACGGCATCACGCCGAAGACGTGTGACAGCGCCTCGCCCTCGGACACGTTGCGGGCAGGTCTGCCGATCACCAGCGCGAGCTCGGCCTCGTAGTCGACGTACTCCGGGTGCGCCGCCGGCAGGACGATCGTGTCGCCGCTGCCGATCAGCGAGTTGGCGAACTTCGCGAACCACATCGGCGCGCCCGGGATCTCCTGGCCGGTCTCCGCGGCATGGTCGCGGTAGTTGAGCCCGATGCAGATGATCTTCTCGGGGTCCGGGACCGGTGGGCCGAGCCTGACATCGTCGAGGGACACGCGCTCGCTGGCATCCGCTGCCGTCGCCGCGATGGCTCGGAGTCCGTCACCGTCGAGCGCTCCCGCGAGTTCGCGCACACCCGCCGCGGGCCCACGCTCGAGCGATGAGAAGGGAACGATCTGATCGCGGAGCAGGACCCCCGCTGCCGCCGCGCCGTTTAGCCCATAGCTGACCAGTCGCATGACTAGCCCTGGCCCGGAAGCTCGATCGGAGCCTGCGCCGGGCTGAGTTCGCCTGCCATCGCGCGGCGGTGAATCCGCTCGAACGGTTCGCCCGCGGCGGCGGCCTCGGCGATCCTCGCCGGGTCGACGAACACGCCGATCGGGTTGGCATGGAACTCGGGGCTGGTGCGCATCCACCGCTTGGAGGCCGACCAGTCGCCGAACGCGTCGATCTGCAGCTCTACGTGATTGCCGTCGGGGTCCCTGTAGTAGTAGGAGAGCGTCATGCCGTGATCGATGCAGACGTCCGGCTCGATGCCGTCCTCGCGCAAGCGCAGATAGCTCGCGTTGAGATCCTCGAAGCGCTCGTACTCGAACGCGCTGTGATGCATCCCCGTGCGCGTGTCCTTGTCGGGGTCGTCCACGAACCCGGGAAAGGCGAGCAGCGCGATGCGGTGGTTCGCCGCATCGTTGGTCAGCCAGGCTCCCGTGGCGTCCTTGAAGGTGACCTCTGCGCCGACGACCGTGGAATACCAGTCGATCAGCTCCTGAAGGCGCGTGGTCTTGAGGTTGAAGTGGTGGAACGTCGGTCTGATCGTGCTCATGTCATGAGGCTCCTTTCGGTTCGATCTCGGCCTGCCAACAGCTCCTGCAAGCGCCGCACCAGGGCACACGTCTGCGCGGGCGAGGTGGCGGTGCCGAAGACGTAGAAGTCGGGGCGTACGAGCGCAGCGGCGCAGCCGCGCGTTTTGAACCACGCCTGGTAAATCGGATCGTCGCTGCTCCTGAGGTCGACGAGCGCGCATCCGAGCCGCGCGAGCAGCCCACGCGCCTCCTCGTCCAGCAGCTCGGCTGGATCGCGCTCGAGGGCGTAGAGCGCGAAGCCGGCGCCAAAGACGTCTTCGACCAGCCCGCCGCGGTGTTCGACGGCGAGCCGTCCCTGCGGGAACAGGGTTCCGCCGTTCGCGGCGCTCCCGTCGTGGAGCCCGGGGCCGAGATCCGGCGCGGGCGGCTCGATCGGCGGCACGGTCGGGTCCGCGGCGGCGCCGAGCAGCAGCTCGTCGCGCGCGGCTGCCTCGCTCTCGTCGGCGATGCAGATCACCTTGCCGAGCTCGACCGAGACCGCGATCGCGTGCTGCAGGTGCCCGCGTCGCTCGCTTGTGTAGGCATCGAGCGTGGACTCGTGGGCGAGAGCGCGCAACACGAGGTCCAGGTGCCAGGCCAGCGATAGGGCGTCTCGCATCCCCGAGCAGAGCCCCTGCCCGGCGAACGGGGGCATCTGATGTGCGGCATCCCCGGCGAGCAGCAGACGACCCTCGCGCCAGCGCTCGGCCCAGCGGGCGCGAAACGTGTACACGGCGATGCGCTCCAAGGTGAGCTGTTCGGGCCCGAGATCTGACTCGCCGAGCATTCGCCACACGAAGTCCTCGTTCTCGACCTGCTCGCTGGTCTCGCCGGGCAGCAGCATCCACTCCCATCGCCGGCGGCCGGGTCCCCCCGAGACGAGGGTTGTCGGTCGCCGCGGGTCGCAACGTTGCAGGTTGACGCCTGCAAGCAGGCGCGGATCGCGGGGGATCGTGTCGGCGATCAGCCAGTCGTAGGCGAAGCCCAGGTCCTCGACGGGCGTCCCCATCCGCTCACGCACGAGGCTGTTCGCCCCGTCGCAGCCGATCGCGTAGGAGGCGGTCACCTCGAGCTCCTGCGGCCGGGCCTCGTCGCCGTCGGCGCGCCTGACCGCGACGCGCACGTGCTCGCCCTGCTCGCACACGTCGGTCACCTCCCATCCCTGATAGACCGAGACCGACGGCACCGCCTTCGCGGTGCCGTCGAGCAGCCGCTCGAGGTCGGGCTGGCTGAACATCGTCGCGCCGGGCCAGCCGGACGGGCCCGGCGAGGAGCGGTCGAGCAGCAGGAGCGTCTGCCCGGCCGCGTTCTGCCACTCGTAGGTGCTCGCCGGCTCGGTGATCGCCTCGAGCTCGCCGGCGATCCCGAGCCGCTGAAAGATGCGCGCGACCTCGTCGTCGTAGTGCACCGCGCGCGGGCGTGCGTAGGGACCTGGCCAGCGCTCGAACACGTTAACCGTGTAGCCGAGGCGCCCGAGCATGATCGCGAGCGTCTGCCCGACTGGGCCGTAGCCCACGATCGCTATGTCACAGCGGCTTCGCATCGGCCGAGCTTGCTAGCCGGCGATCGCCGGTACGAGCGGGCGTGCGAGCACCCGCCTGAGGGCGTCGGCCAGCTCGGCGTGCGGATCGGCGCAGGCGGCCACGCTGCGCCAGGCGATGAACCGGTCCGGCCGCACGAGGATCGCGCCGTCGGACGCGATCTGCCGGCGCCGCAGCCAGGTGCAGCGCGGGTCGAAGAGGTCGCCGTCGAGGTGACCGATCCGCAGAGCGCCGAGCGGAATCCCGGCCGCAGCGGCGAGCGCGCGGGCGGCCTCGCACCAAGCCTCGCCGTCCTCGCCGGCGATCAGCAGGAACCGGCCCGGCGCCACGAGGTCCTTGATCGCGCGGCGATTGCCGGTCTCGTCGTCGATCCAGGCGTGCGGGAGCGGTGACCCGGGCCGCGTCGAGGGGGCGTAGACCCGTACCGGATCCAATGCGGGCTCGACCGGTGCGCCGTCGTCGACGATCGCCGCCGACTCATAGCGGTAGCCGAGCTCGACGTTGTGCTCCCCGAACTCCATCGAGGCCGCGCGGATCTGGCGCAGCACCGTCGCGCGTTGCGCGGCATCGGCGGCGTGGGTGCTCCAGACCCGGCGGAGATTCGCGAGGTTCTGATCCTCGCTGTTCTCGTGGGAGACGCCAATCGTCGTTGCGATCGCGAGGTGGTTGACGGCGTTCTCCAGGGAGCGCTGCGCATTTTGCTCGTCGGTCGGGCGCCGCTCGAGCTCATAGCTGTCGAGCAGCGCGACCTCGGCGTCGCCTGCGAGGACGGCCGCGAGCTTCCAGCAGAGGTTGTGCACGTCGTGGATCGCGCTGTTCAGGCCGAGGCCGCCGGTCGGCGGGTGCCGGTGCGCCGCGTCGCCGACGAGGTGCACCCTGCCGACCGAGAACGCGGACGCCATCACGGCGTCGACCGCCCAGCGGGTGATCTTGTGGATCCGCATCGGGTGCTCGCCGATCCCCATTGCGCGGCGCGCCTCACGCTCGATCTGCTCATCGCTCTCCCAGCCGGGTCCCCCGAGCGGCGCGTTGAGGTGGATCACCCACTCCTCTGACTCCGGCCCCCAGCGCTCGGGGCCCATCGGGACCATCACGACTCCGACGCCGCTCTGCGGGGAGAGGATCCAGCGGATCAGCACGTCGGGGTCGCGCGCCCAGCGCGAGAAGTCGGCGCTCACGTGCAGCGTGGCCGTTTGGCTGACGACGCCCAGCCCCTCGTACTCGACGCCGATCTCCGAGGCGACGCGCCGGCCGCCGTCCGCGCCGATCGCATAGTGCGCGCGGATCTCATAGTCCTCGCCTGCGTCGTGGTCGCGAATCCGGGCGGTGACGCCCTCCGCGTCCTGGTCTAGCTCGGACAGCTCGTGGTGGAAGCGCACACGTTCCGGCGAGAGCGCTTCGGCGCGCTCGCGGAGGACCGGCTCGAGGCGGATCTGGGGGAGGTTCTGCTGGACCCACGGGCTCGCCGCGCGCCAGTTCTCATCCGCTCCGCCTGCGCCCCAGCACTCGAGGCGGGCGAGCATCCTGCCGTGGTCCTCGGTTGACCCGGCGAAGCCGCAGTAGAAGGCGGTCGCGGACATGTTCGCCGCCGGGGTTCCGCGCCTCGAGATCTCCTCGGCGACACCCACGTCCTCGAGGATCTCCAACGCTCGCTGGTTGATGACGTGCGCCTTGGGAAGCTCGGACGTCCCGGGACGGGAGCTGACGAGGAGGTGCTCCACGCCCAGCTTCGCCAGAAGCATCGAGGCGGTCAGGCCGGCCCCGCCGCCACCGACGATCAAGACCTGGGTCTGCTCGCTTCTGATCTCTCCTGCGGATCGGCAGTGCGGATCGGCTCGGGCCTTCATGCGCGGCCACCATACCATGAAATGAATCTATCTTCACTCTTGATATCTTATTCAGTCGTGGTCTTGCAGGATGCCCCGATCGAGATAACGCAACCACCCGTGGGCGGCAGAATCGAGCGCCGCAAGGCGAGAACCCGCGCCCGGCTGCTCGCAGCAGCGCGAGAGCTGTTCGCCAAGCGCGGCCTGGAGGGCACAGCGATCGCCGACATCGCCGAGAACGCAGACGTCGCGACGGGATCCTTCTACAACTACTTTGCGACCAAGCAGGAGCTGCTGGAGGCGCTGCTCGAAGACGAGCTGTCGCGGCAGCTCGAGCTGCTGCAGGCGCGCCAGGCTCAGACCGAGGATGTCGCCGAGAAGATCAGCATCGCCCATCGCCACCTCGTGCGCGTGGCGCAGACCGACCCGAGTTGGGGGTGGCTGTTCGTCCGTCTCGACCTGCCCTACCGGGCTGCGTGGTCAACGCTCGGCGGCGCGGCCGAACGCGACCTCACGGACGGCATCACGCTCGGGCGCTTCGACGTCGCCGATCCCGCGCTCGCCCTGGCCGCGAGCGGCGGGGCCCTGCTGGCCGTGATCCAAGCGCAGCTCTCCGGGGACCTCGGCCCAGACGCCGATGCCGCGCACGCCGAAGGCGTGCTTCGCAGCTTCGGGATCGCACCGTCCGAGGCGGCGGCGATCGCGAACCGTCCGCTGCCTGAGATTCCGAGCCCCGGCGGATCGGAGGAGCCGTGACGCGATCAAGACGATGACACCCGCGCGTCCCAAAGTGTCCGGCCCGCGCGTCCGCTTTCATCGAGGCGAGGCGAGGCGAGGCGAGGGGCGGCGAGGTGAGGGGCGATGCATCGTGGATCCTCGACGGCCGAGACCGCGCCACGGCTCCCGCGTGGGCGGGACGGATCTGACTACCGCGTATGCGAGTCTTGGCTGAGCCCGAACGGACTGCCCTCGGAGTCCTTGCAGATCGCCCATCGCTCTCCGGGATGCACCACGCTCCCGCCGAGCGCCCGGACGCGTTCGAGCGCCTCTGCGAGGTCGCTCACGGCGAAGTACGGCAACGAGAAGGAATCGCCTGGGCCGCGTCCGCGAGCATGGAGACCCAGCCTCGGCTCGTCTGCGCGCGTCTGCCAGCCCTCGCCGTCGGACGCGTCGCGGGCCCGTAGCTCGACTCCTAGAAGCTCCGTCCAGAACCTTCCCGCGCGCTCGGTGTCGTCCGCGGGAAACTCGATCAGGGACAGCGGTATGCGCGGCACCTCACAGCAGGGTAGCGATGCCGAACCTCGCCCGGTCAACCTCCCAAGGAGCGAGGGCCCTTAACGGCATCGAGTGGGCGCGGACAAGATGGTTGTCCTAGACTTTCAGTACCTGGCAGAAGGGGTCTGCTAACGCTGTCTTCTGAGGGCTGATGGACGACGATCAGAATTGGCGACTGAAGGCGAAGCTCGACGGCGAAGACGGGCGCGGCAAGCTCGACGCCGACGACAGACGCAGCTGGCTCGACCGTGTCCTCGGTCGCGTGCGCGGACCTGACATCGTCAGGGAGGTCGGGGAGGTCGTGCCGCACGATGTCGCCGTCACGCACGACGGGGAGGTGTTGTTCGCCTACGCGGCGAGCGAAGCGTCACTTTCGACCGCGCGCACCGCGATCGAAGCCGCGTTTCGCAACGATCGCATCGAGGCACACATTCTCATCAGCCACTGGGATGACCGCTACGACGAATGGCTGCAGGTCGATCCGCCGCTGACCGGCAAGGCCAAGCGCGAGCAGGAGGCGACGGAGCGAGCCGACGAGCGGGTCGAATCGCGGACCATGATTGCCAGCGCCGGCAAGGAGATTCGCGGCGAAGTGGAGCGCTCGATGCACGAATGGGCCGACAAGCTCGGGTTGCGCTGCGAGGTCATCGACCATCCCCATCTACTCACAACGCAGGTTGCGTTCACCGTCACGGGGCCGAAACGCAAGATCGACGAGTTCGCCGAAGGGCTGCGCGCGGAGGAGTTGGCGACCATGCGCGCCGAGCGCGCCGTGATGCTGACCCCGCTCTAGCCATCTCTCGCGATCTTCGCCGCACCCCGGTGTAGACGGGGACGCGGGAATCTCAGCGTGGGACGTTCCAGCGCATACGTCTTGCCCCAGGCACGCCGGGCCTGTAGCATGTTTTGTGCTACACTGATCAGGGTATGAGCCGCTCTCTCCACGTGCGTTTGGACGACAGCTCTGTCGCGGCACTCAGCGTGATCCGCAACGACGGGATGAGTGACTCCGAGGCTGTAAGGACCGCGCTGCGCGAGGCCGCCGCGAGGCGCCGGGCTCGTTCCTCGATCGCCGCAGAGGTGCGAAGGCTCGCAGCCGACGAGGACGATCGAGAGGAGATGCGGATCGTCCGCGAGCGGATGGCTGAACTGGCACCAGAACGCACCGACTGAGGTGGTCCGCGGCGAGATATTTCGCCTGCCGACTCCGCGCGCGACACGAGGCAGCGAGCAACGGGGCGCACACTATGCAGTGGTAGTTCAAGCCAACGAGTTTCTGGCGCTGAGCACCGTGCTCGTTTCACCGACCTCCACTAACGCGCGACCAGCGAGCTTTCGTCCAGCGGTCACACTCGACGGCACTCAGACGCGCATTCTCGTCGAGCAGACGGCCGTCGCTGACCCTGAGCGCCTGGGACGCTCGGCAGGGCGCCTCGATGCAAGCGAGTTGCAGTCCGTCGATGAGGCCCTCGCACTCATCTTTGGCATTTAGCCTGGACAGCGACGAAATGGATGCGATCAGCGCCGGCGACCGATGTGGTCGCCGCAGGTCGTCGTGGGGCGGTTGGCGCGCACGCTCGAGTATTATCCCATTCGAACGCGAGAGGAGGAGGTAGAGATGCGCAAAGGCGCTTGCATCATTGGTGTGGTGGTCGCACTGGGGGCGGGCTTGCTCGACGCGAGCGCGGCTGCAGCCGCCGCGAAGGTCTGGTTCGAGAATCAGCATCTGGAACATCTCGCGGTCGGCTCGCAAGTTGAGAGCATGTTCGAATTCCGGACCGCGGAAGGTGCGTTCTGTCGGGTGGGCAATCTGACTGGAGCCGCGCAGACAAACGGGGCGGCGAAGAGTAAGTTGTCGTTCTCCAGCCCACCGCCAGAAGCGAACCGCTGTGGGACGGGAGCAGCGGCGATTCGTACTGCTGCCATCTCGGTGTCGGCGACCAGCAAAGACGTGCTGACGCTTGCGACGGGCGCAAAACAGCCGATCGTCTTCGAGAACTCTTACTTCTGCGCGTATGACTTTCGCACTTTCACAGGCAGCTTCACTTCGCCCGCGAACCTGGGCTTCTTTGACGTTACCAGCACTGGAACGCTTGACAAAGCGATCTCACTCGGTGAAGGCTGCGCAGTGACGCTGAAACAGGAATTCGGCTGGCACCTCTACACAGATGATGGCAACGAAGATGTCAGCGTCGCCGTAGAACTCTGACTGGGCGGAGCTCCTGCTGCCCGCGCCGGCGCACGTCCGCGGCGCCGCCGCCTGACGCCGGGCTGAGTGCTCGCCGAGGAGCGTGGTCAGGTTCTCGAGCTCTTGCTCAGTGAGCTCGCTTCTTCTTTCCTACGGTCTAGATCGTGCGCATCGGGTCGGTGGGCTAAACGGTCTTCAACGCGTCGGTCGGTGAGAGGCGGGCGGCGCGAATCGCGGGCATTAGCCCGGCGATTGCTCCGATCAGGATGGCGGAGGCGATGCCGCCGGTCCACGCCTCGGTCGGGATCACGACTGCCCAATGCTTGGTGTGCGCATAGACGACCGTAGCGAGCCCTCCCATTGCAACACCGACGGCACCGCCGACCAGCGCAAGCAGGATCGCCTCTGAAAGGAACTGCATGCGGACCTGGCCTCTGGTTGCCCCGAGCGCGCGCCGCAGGCCGATCTCTGATCGTCGCTCCAGTACCGAGATGATCATGATGTTCGCGACCCCGACCGCGCCGACCAGCAAGGCGACGGCGCCGAGGCCAAGAAACAGGCCGTTGAACGCGCCCTGGGCGTCGGCGCGGGCGGTCAGCGCCGCGGAGGGCTGGGAGACGTCCACATAGCTGGGGTTTTCGGGGTCAGCGGTCTGCGTAAGCACGGAGTAGACGGCATCAACCTGGTCGTTCTGGGCGCGGACGTAGATTGTCGTTGGTGGGCCGATCGTGGTCTTCTCGCCGATCATGGAGGTGTAGTTGAGGTAGCGCTTGGCGGCGGGGTATCCGATCAGGGCGCTCTGGTCTATTTCCGGGGCAAGTACGGCGGGTGTGAGGATGCCGATCACGTAGAACCACATGCCGCCGAGCCGAACGCGCTCGCCGCGATAGACGTGGTCGATCCCGAGACGCTGCGCGGCAGCGGCTCCCAGCACAACGGCTGGCTCATTCGCGGTCGCGGCGTTTAGATAGGAGCCCTGGGCGACACTGGTGCCAAGCGCCGGAAGCAGGTTCAGGCTCGCGGCCTGAACCGTGAGAGCGTTGGTGTCGACGGACGGGATCAGCGGGCTGCGGTAGACGTTGGCACTCGAGATAGCGCCCGTGTCCGCCACCCTAGTGACCGGTGTGATCCGTGCGACCATCGCCGGCGCGGTCAGTGGCAGGGTTGCGGTCTGGCCGGTGAACGTCTGCCCGTTGGTGACGGTCAGGAGGTTGGTGCCGAGTCGGTCGATCTCGGCCAGGAGCCCGGCTTGGGAGGATGATGAGAGGCCGAGTACGGCGACGATCGCGGCGACCCCGATCGCGATCCCCAATGCTGAGAGGGCGGCCCTGAGCCGCCGAGTCCGCAGGCCGACGCTCGCTACGCGGGCCATGTCAGCGGACCGCAGGCGCGCGGGGATCAGTTGCATGGTCGCGCTCATCGCTGATCGTCCGTCCTGTTGGTACCGACGGGCTGCGGGAGGTTGGTGGTGTCTGAGACGATCAGGCCGTCACGGACGTGGACTCGGCGCTGCAGCCGGTTGGCGAGGTCGTGGTCGTGGGTGATGACGATGATCGTCGCGCCCTGCTCGTTGAGCTCCCCAAGCAGCTCGAGGATCTGCTCTCCGGTATGACTGTCGAGGTTGCCGGTCGGCTCGTCCGCCAGCACGATCGCCGGCTGCCCGACAAGCGCACGGGCGATCGCGATCCGCTGGCGCTGCCCACCGGACATGGTTGTGGGACGGGCGTGCTGGCGCTCGGCAACCCCAACCGCGTCGAGGGCCCGGGCCGCCAGCTCACGCCGCTCACGGACCTCCGCTCCGGCGTACAGCAGCCCGTCCGCCACGTTGTCGAGCACGGTCTGGTGCTCGGCCAGGAAGAACTGCTGGAACACGAACCCGATACTCCTGGCTCGCAACGCTGCCAGCTGGCGATCGTCCAGGCCGGCAACGTCAATCCCGTCAATCCTGACCGTACCGCTGGTCGGCCGGTCCAGCGTGCCGATGATGTGCAGCAGCGTCGTCTTGCCCGACCCGGACGGGCCAACGATCGCCACAAGCTCACCCTGCTCGACGGTGAGACTCACGCCACGCAGAGCGTAAACGGGAGCCCCGCCCGCCCCGGAGCCGTATGTCTTGGTGAGCTCGTATAGCTCCAGTACGGCTGGGCGGGCGTCGTTCGCGCCCGTCCGGTAGCCGCCGAACACCGGTCGGTCGGCGTGCCCGGGAGCGTCCGCGGTTGTGCGGTATGTCGGCGGGCTGCTCATATGTCGGGCACCACGATCCGCTCGCCAGGCTGCACATCTCCGGTGATTTGCACGGTCCCAGCGGCGTCATCGAACGTCCCGAGGGACACAGCAACAAGCTTGTGAACCCCGTCCGCTCCGACGGTCTCGACCGCATAGCCGCCTGAGAGCGCCAGCAGCGCGTCGATCGGGACGATCAGCGCGTGCCTGACCGCTGCGGTCGTGATCTCGACCGTGACCGGCGCCTGATCCAGCTCGCCGGCAGCTTTCGGATGCTCGAGCGTGATGTAGAGCGGCAGGGTCGTGCTCGAGGAGCCCGAGCCGGACGAGCTGCTTGTCGATGAGCTTGCGAGGACCGTCCCGATGCTGCTCAGCGCTCCGGGCGTCGTCTGCCCATCCGGGAGCGTGATCTGAACGTCGTCGCCGACCTTGACCTCGCTCTGCTCTGAGGCGTCGAGATTGACGACGACCTGCTGGCTGTCGGAGGTCGCCTGCATGACCGCCACGCCCGGTCTGGACCTTGTTCCGAGAGTCGCGTTGGTGGTGCTGATCCGAACCTGACCGGGTAGGAGCACGGCCTGCCCCTCCGTTAGCGAGCCCGTCTCCTGCTCACCGAGGTGGTGCTGCAACCGCGCGAGCGCGGCCTTGGTCTCGGCACTGAAGTAGCTCCAATCCCCCTCGACCTCCGAGCTGGTGGCGTACCCGAGCGCGACCAGGTTCTCGTTCAGCTCCCGCACGTCCGGGCCCCTGTCGCCTTCAGACAGCGACCGATACACGGGCGTGTTGCCGTAGAGCAGAATCACCGGGTCGTTGGAGACGCGGTAGAGCACCTGCCCGCGCGAGAACACCTCACCGGCCCGCGGCAGTCTCGAGAAAGTGCCCGATGCCTGGTTGATGACGCTGTAGCTCGAGCCGCCCGGTGTCGTGTATTGAAGCGTCCCGTCCGCGCTGATCTGAGAGGACAAGGACCCCTCGCCTATGGTCGCGGTCGAGGTCGGATATCCGTTGTCGCTGACGCCGCCCGAGCGGGCGTGGTCTGAGCCGAACGCACCCGCGGCCCATGCGATCGCGATGGCCACGAGCACAACCGACCCGACAAGCAGTCGGCCACGCCTACGCCGAGCCCCGCTGCCCGGCGAAAGCGGCGGCACCGGCACCTCCGGCGCCGAAGGCGTCGTCGTGGTACTCATCATCCACCTGCCCCAACGGTCGCTGCGGCCAGCACCCGAGTCTTGCGCTTCACTGGGTCGCCCCCGCCATGAGGTAGCGGCACTTCTGCAGAGCGGCCTGGAGCTCTGTATCGCTCTGGCCATTCCGTACGTTGATCAGGGGGCCATTTTCGGTGGGGTCCGAGAAGTCCGGAACACCGTTGGCGCGGATGCACTGGGCGAACTTGAGGGCCGCCTCCTGCTCCTGGGGGCTCCGCCTGCTGCCCATGAAGCCCGCTGGCTCCAGGTTCTCACACGCCCTGAGGGCCTGCTTGAACGCCGGGGTGCTCGGGTCCAGCGACGAGCCGTTCACTATCCCATCTATGGTGAACTTGCCCGACGCGCCCGGGTCTGGGAACTCGCTGACCCCGTTGCTGCGCATGCACTCGGCGAACTTCAGCGCCTTCTGATCGTTGGCGGCCGTGTTATTGCCGCCGTCGCTGCCGGCGGGCGCGTTTGAACCGCACGCGCTGATCAGGGTGACCATCGCGATCAGGCCAAGGGCGGACAGCGGCCATCGTTTTCTACTCGTGTTCTCCCGTGGGTAGGTCATGCCGTCATTGAAGGCATCCGGGCGTTGCCAGCACGTATGCGTTTTTCGATATGCCGACGATATGCGCCGGCTCGTAGCATCTGAGCGTGCGCGTGTTGATCGTCGAGGACGAGCCGTATATGGCGCAGGCCATCCGCGATGGCCTGCGCCTCGAGGCGATCGCCGCCGATATCGCCGGTGACGGCGACACCGCTATGGGACTGCTGAGCGTCAACGCCTACGACATCGCCGTTCTGGACCGCGACATCCCCGGCCCCTCCGGCGATGAGATCGCCGAGCACATCGTCGCCGCCGGTAGCGGCATGCCGATCCTCATGCTCACCGCCGCCGACCGCCTCGACGACAAGGCCTCGGGGTTCGAGCTCGGCGCCGACGATTACCTGACGAAGCCGTTCGAGCTGCAAGAGCTCGTGCTCCGCCTGCGGGCACTCGACCGCCGCCGCGCCCACAGCAGGCCACCCGTGCGAGAGATCGCGGGCCTGCGGCTGGATCCGTTTCGCCGCGAGGTCCACCGCGACGGCCGCTACGTTGCGCTCACCCGCAAGCAGTTCGCCGTGCTCGAAGTCCTGATCGCTGCCGAAGGCGGTGTCGTCAGCGCCGAGGACCTCCTGCGGCGCGCGTGGGATGAGAACGCAGACCCGTTCACCAACGCCGTGCGCATCACCGTCTCGGCGCTGCGCAAACGGCTCGGCGAGCCGTCGATCATCGCCACCGTGGCCGGCGCCGGGTACCGCATCGACGCTCAGCCGGACACAGGGTCCGAAGCAGGGCATCGTGGATAGAGCCCCCACCCTGAGGATGCCCCGCCCCTCGCTCGCCGGTCTCGCCCCTCAGCGGTGGCTGCACCTGCCCTCGCGGACCGTGCGTCTGCGCCTGACTCTGCTCTACGGCGGCCTCTTTTTCATTTCCGGGTTGGTGCTGCTCGCGATCACCTACCTCATCTTCCGCCGCGCCTCCCGGGTCAACCTGATCGTCCCGAACGGGCCTTCGCACCGGGCGGCCGCCCTGGACGCCGCCACCGAACTGAGATACGCCGAACTCGTCCGCCGTTCGACCGACGCGCTCCACCACGGGCTCCTGCGGTCCGTGATCGTGCTGGCGATCATGACCGTGGTCTCGATCGCCCTCGGTTGGCTGGTCGCGGGTCGCGTCCTGCGCCCGCTGCGGGCGATGACGGCGAGCACCCGGCAGATCTCCGAGCGCAACCTGAATGAGCGCCTCGCGCTCGCCGGGCCCTGCGACGAGCTGAAGGATCTCGCCGACACCATCGACGGCCTGCTCGCGCGGCTGCAGGCACACGTCGCCGAACAGCAGAGATTCGCCGCCAACGCCTCGCACGAGCTGCGCACCCCGCTGGCGGTCACGCAGACGCTCCTCGACGTGGCCCGCAGCGATCCGAACCGCGACGACGGCGAGCTCGTCGAGCGCCTCCACGCCGTCAACACCCGGGCGATCGACCTCACCGAGGCCTTGCTCTTGCTCAGCCGAGCCGACCAGCGCTCGTTCACCCGAGAGGACGTCGACCTGTCCGTCATGGCAGAAGAAGCCAGCGAAACGCTCCTCCCGCTCGCAGAAGAGCTCGGCGTCGCAATCGAGACCTCCGTCGAGATGACGCCAACCATCGGCTCGCGTGCCCTGCTGCTGCAGTTGAGCACGAACCTCCTCCACAACGCGATCGTCCACAACCTGCCCGATCACGGCACCGTGTGGGTCTCGACCAGCGCTCGCCCCGACGTCGTGCAGCTCACAATCGAGAACACCGGCGAGACGCTCGCACCCCACCTGGTTTCCACGCTTGCCGAGCCATTTCTACGCCGCGACGAACGCGTCCGCGCCGATCACTCAGGCGTCGGCCTCGGCCTGGCGATCGTCAAGAGCATCACCGAGACACACGACGGAACCCTCACCCTCACCCCCCGCGCCGCCGGCGGGCTGCGCGTCACCGTGCAACTACACGCCGCACCACAATCCCGGCCGTTGAAGCGGAGCTCAGGCGCGACGGTCCGGCCGGCGGCCGCGGAAGGGCCCCGCGGTCACGAGCTCTGACTCCGGCTGCTTCCGCATGGCGCCTGAGAAAGCAGCGTCGCGGTCACGTGCTCCAGCCAGCGGCAGTTGCTTTCCTCTCCGGGGCTCCCGCGCACATGGTATGGAGCTCACCTGCTCAGCCGGCAACGCGGGTCCGGGCTCGTCTCGGCCGGGCGCCGGAAGCACCTGTTTCGCCGCGGCCGTCGAAGGGCAAGCTTCTCGCAACAGGCCCAGCAGGACTACACGTCACGGCCTTGAAGATCGAGCGCCGGGGCCAACGTGCGGGCAACCCCGGCGGGCTCTGATAGTCAGTCGCCGTGCTGCTCGAGGTTGTGAACTGTGAAGTCCTTGCGCTCGGGCGGAGTTGGAAAGCCTCGGTCGCCGAGCTGTTGGATGACTGGCATGAGCTTGTTCTGTGTGAAGCGGTCGAATGCCTCGGTGGATTCCCAGAAGTCGATCACGCCCCAGCCCCCATCGATCGGGCCGGCCGAGTGAACGAGCAAGCCGTCGGCCCTGCCGAGCGGGCTACTGGCGTTCACGGTGTCGTGCACGGCTTGGTACTGCTCTTGCGTTCCGCCCGGGAACTTGAGCCTTATTCCGACTGCCATCGTCCCTCCTCTCGTCGGGTTTCGGTCGAGCATATCGTCGCTCCCCTGGGCGCGCACCGTGGTCACGCCGGAGGCGAACCCATGCCCGCTCTCGCCATGTCCGCGCTTTCTCGAGCCAGGCACGCCCGACGCGTGTGTGTCGCCGGGGTGCATGTTGCGCGCGCTTCGAGGGCGCTCCTCATGATCGTGACGTATGATACATTCCACGGGAACAGCTTTGGGCACTCGCCGGTCCAAAGCGAGGCTACGATCCGTATTGGGCAGGGGGTCACATGAGGCTCGGGAGCAGGTCCTCCGATTGGGTTCTTCGGCTGATGGCTGTGGTTGGCGCGCTGCGAGGCGCCCGCGTCGAGCAGGCGCGGTTGGATGTCAGACCGAGGCTTGCGCTCTGCGCGGGGACATTCGCGCTGGCGCTAGGGGTGCTCGGGGCGGCGCTGGCGGCGCAGGCGGGCGCCAATGTGTACTGGGCCAACCACGGTGGCGCCACGATCGGGCGTGCGAACCTGGACGGCAGCGAAGTCGACCAGAGCTTCATCACCGCCGCGAGCCCGACGAGCTCGGTGGCGGTGGACGCCCGACACCTGTACTGGACCAACTACTACGAAGGCACGATCGGGCGTGCGAACCTGGACGGCAGCGAAGTCGACCAGAGCTTCATCACCGGCGCGAACCACCCGGCGGGCGTGGCGGTGGACGCCGGACACGTGTACTGGACCAACTACTACGAAGGCACGATCGGGCGTGCGAACCTCGACGGCGGCGAAGTCGAACAGAGCTTCATCACCGGCGCGAGCGAACCGTACGGGGTGGCGGTGGATGCGGAACACGTCTACTGGGCCAACTACGGCAGCTTCACGATCGGGCGCGCGAGCCTGGACGGCGGCGAAGTCGAACAGAGCTTCATCACCGGCGCGAGCGGCCCCGTCGAGGTGGCGGTCGACGCCGAACACGTCTACTGGAACAACTTCTTCATCGGCACGATCGGGCGCGCGAACCTCGACGGCAGCGAAGTCGAACAGAGCTTCATCACCGGCGCGAGCGAGCCGTTCGGCGTGGCGGTCGACGCCGGACACGTGTACTGGACCAACTACCACGAAGGCACGATCGGGCGGGCGAACCTGGACGGCAGCGAAGTCGAACAGAGCTTCATCACCGGCGCGAGCGAACCGTTCGGAGTGGCGGTCGCGCCCGATGCGCCGACGGCCTCGATCGGCTCGCCCTCGAGCGGCGGCGTCTACGAGCAGGGCGCGGTCGTGGAAACGAGCTTCACCTGCACGGACGGCGAGGAAGGACCGGGGATCGAATCGTGCACCGACTCAAACGGCGGCTCGGGGACCGCGGGGGCGCTCGACACCTCGACGCCCGGGGCCCACACCTACACGGTGACGGCTAAGAGCAAGGACGGCCAGGAAGCCACGGCGGAAATCTCCTATACGGTGGTGAAGGCCACCTGCACCAGCAACAGTGCCACCATCACACTCTCGCCGGGGCTGACAGACAAGCCGGTCTTTCAGCGCGTCAAGATCAAGGGTACCCTGACGGGCTGCACCGGCGAGGCGTTCACAGAAGCCAAATACGCTGCGACGTTGACAACGACCGGCACAGTGACCTGCTCGGTGCTCGAAGGATCGGGCGCCCCGACCTTCGGGGCCGTGCGATACGCGTGGTCGCCGAAAACGAAAAGAACCACCGGCACATTGAGCATACCGCTGACGGAAGCGCCGGGGATCGCACTCTCGAGCAAACTGGAAAGCGGGCCCTACTCGCCGCTGACGCTCTCCGCGACGGTCTCTGAGAGCTACACCGACGCAGCCATTTGCGGTGTTCCGCAAGGAAAACGCGGGGTCGTCACACCAGTCAAGAAAGGGACGTTCAGCGGGTCGGCGGTCAGCTTCGAATAGAACGACAGCTATAGATCACGCGCCGATGGCGCCCGCTGCAGCGTTCGGCAGAGCGGCGCTTTCCGAGGCGGCGCGGTCCGATAGGCTGGCTGGAAATGCCTCACAGCCGGCCGTTGATCGTCGTGACGCACACGGTGCACGCAGAGACGGTGACGCTGCTGAACGCGAGTGGTGAGGTCTTCTTGTGCGAGCGCACGCCGTCGCCTCAAGCGCTGGCGGTGCAGGCGGCCGGCGCAACCGCATTGCTGGCTTTTATGCCGGACCGTGTCGACACCGCGCTGCTCGATGCCTGCCCGCAGCTGCGGATCGTGGCGGGCGCGTTCAAGGGCGCCGACAACGTCGATGTCGATGCCTGCAGCGCTCGCGGCGTGTGGGTCACCGTCGCGCCGGATCTCCTCTCGACGCCCACCGCAGAGCTCGCCGTCGGCCTGCTGATCGCCGTCGCGCGGCGCATCGGTGAGGGCGACGCCGCGGTACGCCGCGGGCAGTTCGCCGGCTGGCGCCCCGGCATGCACGGCATCGGTCTGGAGGGCACGGCCGTGGGGATCGTAGGCATGGGCTCACTCGGTCGAGCGATCGCACGGCGCCTGCGCGGCTTCGATTGCCGGCTCTCATACACAGATCCAAACGTGCCGGAGATGAACGGCCTGGTCTCGGTCGCGCTCGAGAAGTTGCTGCAAGAGAGCGCCGTGCTCGTGCTGGCGGCCCCACTCACCCCGGCAACACATCGGCTGATTGACGCTCCCCGGCTGTCGCTGATGCCTCCCGGTGCGGTGCTCGTCAATGTGGGTCGCGGCTCGACCGTGGACGAGGAGGCGGTCGCCGCCGCGCTCGCCAGCGGACGGCTCGCGGGCTACGCCGCCGACGTGTTCGCAATCGAGGACAGGTCGCTGACACATGGCCCCTCTGCGATACCGCGGATGCTCCTCGAGCACCCGCGAAGCGTGTTGACGCCTCACCTCGGGTCCGCCGTGGCGGATGTCCGGCGGGCGATCGAGAATCACGCCGCCCAGAGCATCCTCCAGGCACTCGCCGGCGACAGACCGCAGGGTGCGATCAACATGCCAGCCAGCTATCCGGTGCAGTTACGGTAGAGGACAGCCCATGCGCGTCGCGATCGTCTCCGATATTCACGGCAACCTGACCGCACTCGACGCCGTCATCGCCGACATTCACAGCAAGGCGCCCGATCTGGTGCTGCATGGTGGCGACCTTGCCCTTATGGGGGCACAACCCGCGCAGGTCATCGACCGCATACGCGAACTGGGCTGGCCAGGCGTCGTGGGCAACACCGACGCCGCCCTCTGGCGTCCCGAGGAGCAGCAACATCAAGAGCAGATCGCCCCCAAGCTGCGGCCGCTGCTGAGCTTGATATTTCAGCAATACACACCGGCGACCTTGGCGATGCTCGGCAACGAGCGAGTCGCCTGGTTGCGCAAACTCCCCACCGAGCACCGGCTCGAAGACCTGGTCTTGGTGCACGCCTCCCCGGGGAACTTGTGGCGGGCCCCGACGCCCGACGCCCACGACGATGAACTGTCCGCGACCTACGGGCCGCTTGACGCCGCCACGGCCGTCTACGGTCACATCCATCGTGCCTACAAGCGCACCGTGAATCACCTCACGGTGGCCAACAGCGGCAGCGTGGGAATGCCCTGGGATGGCGATGCTCGCGCCTCCTATCTGCTCCTAGATGACGGCCACGCCCGCCTCGTCCGCGTCGCGTACGACATCGAGCGAGAGGCCGACCTGCTGCTGAACAGCAACTACCCGGACGCGCCACGACTCCTCGAGATGCGCCGCCGAGGAGTGTTCCTCGAGCCCGATAGGGCTCTGCCCTAGGAAAGCTCGTCTGGCCAGGCCCGCGATCAGCGGCAGACGGAATATGTCGATCCGCCAGAGGAGCAACGAGCGAAGCTCAGGCAAAAGCGGTGCGCCTGCCGAGTGAACAGACCGGAGCGCGGTGGAGTCGGGCTGGTGGGTCACGGTACGGATACCTGATCGCTCGGCGCTCGCGCGAGGGGTATAGCCTGGTCGTGTGACCCCGGTGCCGCCAGCCAGGCATCTGTTGCGCGCACGCGATCTCGCGGACCGCCACTATGCCGAGCCGATCGGCGTCTGCGAGATGGCGGCCGCCGCCGGGCTGACGCGGGCGCACTTCAGCCGCGAGTTCAGCCGCACGTTCGGCGAGTCACCGAAGGCCCACCTGATGACCCGTCGGCTCGAGCGTGCCGCCGCGCTGCTGCGCAACACCGACCGGTCGGTGAGCGAGATCTGCCTCGACGTCGGGCTGGTCGGCCTCGGGTCGTTCACCACCAGCTTCAAGCGCCACTTCGGCAAGACGCCGACGGAGTACCGCGCGAGCTTCCCGCCAGCCTCCGCCCAAGTGATCGTCCCTGCCTGTTACTTGCGCTTATACGGCCGCCCGCAACACTGCACAAAGGGAGAAGACGGGGCGGCGGCGGCGCATTAGCTTTCTTCTTCACACACCACTGAAAGGAGAAACGATGCAGGTGCAAAACGCACAACTCTGGGTCCACGACCAGGACGAGGCGCTCGACTTCTATGTCGGCAAGCTCGGCTGGGAGGTCCGCAGCGACGTCACGATGCCCGAGCTGGGTGCCTTCCGCTGGCTGACGGTCAGCCCGCCGAGCCAGCCCGACTTCGCGGTCGTGCTGATGGCGATCCCCGGCCCGCCGGTGATGGACTCAGTGACCGCCGAGCAGGTCCGCTCATTGATGGCGAAGGGGTTCGCGGGGACCGTGTTTCTCGTGACCGAAGATGTGGACGCCGACTACGAGCGCCTCAGCGAGGCCGGGGTGGAGTTCACGGCGGCGCCGACCGACATGCCTTACGGACGCGATTGCGGGCTCCGCGACCCATCCGGCAACCAGCTGCGGCTGGCTCAACTTGCGCCGCAGTTTGCCGCTGCCTAGCGCGCTTTACCCGGGGGCGCCCTGCCGGCGCGCCCCCGGTTCTGATGCGCGTGGCAGGCTCATTGCGAGCCTCGGCGAGCAGGCAACGCACTCGAGCGCCGTGCGCGCGTCCTCGAGAGACTCGGGATTGAGCCTGCTCTCCAGGGTCCACGTCACCGATTCTGTAAGGAGGTCGGAAGCTCGGATCCGTTTTGGCTCAGTGCTCGACCGTCACGGGCTCGCGTACGCTCACCACGCGGCCCCGTCGCCGTTGCAGAACGAGGCTGTAGTCACCTGGAGCCACGGGGCGTCGTTCTGACAGCAACAACCGCATCTGGTCGTGGGATTCGGAGGACAGGCTGCCGAGCGCATAGACGGTCGAGCCCTGCTCGAGCAACACGCTGACGACAGTGCTTTTGGCTGAGCGGCTCGCCGCGGGGGACAGGCGCGTGCTCGTGCATGCCCGGTGATCGCTCGCCTGAGAGCGCGAGCGCTTGGCGTTTGTCCGCTTGGTTTTGGTGCACGTCAGCAGCTCGACCGTCCCCGCGGGGCCCTGCGGCCCCGCTGGCCCGCGTGCCCCGGTGGGTCCCTGGAGACCGGTCGGGCCCGCGGCGCCCATGGCTCCCTGTGGGCCCGCGGCACCACTCGCTCCCTGCAGACCTGCGGCGCCGGGCGTGCCCGTGCCGGCGGGTCCTTCGCTGCCCGTGGGTCCTGTGGGTCCCGTGGAGCCCGTGGGTCCTTGCGGTCCCTGGGGTCCGGTCGGCCCGGTCGCGGCCTGCACGCCGGTGCCCGACAGGGGAACGTCAATCGCGGTGCCGGCGTTATCGGAGATGGCGAGGGTGGCCGTGAACGCTTCGACGCCGGAGGGTGTGAAGGCGACTGCGAGCGTGCAGCTTTGACCAAAGGAGAGCGTCAGCCCGGCGCTGCAGTGGTTTAGCCCGAGCGTAAACGCGGCCTCGCCGGATCCGGTAATGGCGGCGCCCGAGAGTATCTGGAGCGATTGGGCGCCCACGTTCGTGACAGCGATCGTCTGCTGGGCTGCGCTCTCGCCGACTGTCTGAGCGCCGAAGGCGCCTCCGTTCCAGCTCGGTTGGGGCGCCGAGCGAAAGACTTCGACGCTCGAGTTCGTGCCCCCGTTGTACAGACCGCCGGCGATCAGGATGTCGCCATCGGGCAAAGGCGCGGCCATCGCCCCCCATCGTTCGGCGCCCATCGTCACCGAGAGCGCTTCGAACTCGTCGGTCTGTGGGTTGAACAGTTCGGCGCCCCTGATCGCGCCGCCGTACCAGCCGCCCGTGATCAGCACGTCGCCGTCGGCCAGAGGCGCCGCAACTCCTTCGCCGTGATGCCCCTGCATCGTCGCAGACAGCGCTTCGAAGCGTTCACTCGCCGGGTTGAACACTTCGGCGCTCGCGGTATAGCCGCTTTCACCGTATCCGCCCGCGATCAGCACGTTCCCATCTGGCAGTGGCGAGGCGAGCGCTTCGTAGCGTCCCATCTGCATAGTCGCGGAGAGCGCTTCGAATTCTCCGCTCTGCACGTCGAAAACTTCCGCGCTCGAGAGCGTCCCGCCGGATCCGTTTTCGCCGCCTGCGATCAGTACGTTCCCGTCCGGCAACACGGCCGCTACGGCGCGATTGCGCGCCACCGTCATCGTCGCCGAGAGAGCTTCGAATTTAGCGGTCTGGACGTTGAAGATTTCCGCGCTGGCGAGCCGCCCGTTGTTGGAGCCGCCCGCGATCAGGATGTTCCCGTCCGGCAGGGGTGCGGAGATCGGCGTGACGCGGTGCGTCCGAACGGCTTCGGAGAGCGACCCGAACGTTTCGGTCAGCGGGTTGAACGTTTCCGCGCTCGACAGTTCGACGCCGTCTTCATAGCCGCCCGCGATCAGCAGTTCTCCATCGGGCAGCGACTGCATCACGGCTCCCCAGCGCGTCGCTTTCATTTTCGCGGAAAGCCCCACGAACTGCGGCGAGCTGGCGAGCGCGCACGGCGCCAGGATCCCCGCGAGCGCCGCCAGCGTCGCCGTCAGGACCATCGCGACCGCGAATCGGACACCTGCCATTGAGCGCATCGAAGACTCCAATCGTCCTTTCGCCCGTGCCCTTGTCGCGGCGCCCCGGGCGATCTGTCGGGCGCCTGTCCGATGCAGGTTCGGTCGCTTGGGCGCTCGAGTTGAGCGTCGCCAGACCGCATGCACGACCGAAGGCGTCGGCGCCGAGCTGCTCGTCGGCGAGCCGAACGGCGGTTTTCTCCACGGTTCGAGCCCGCACGCGCGCCGCCACGCGGCAAGGGTGCATATCGTCCTCCGACGCTCAGCGCTTGACGCCGATCTCGCTGCCCTCGGTTTAGCCTGAATCCACCGACGGGCTGTGTGAATGCCGGGATCTGGGGTCGATTGGGCCTCTGAGCGGGTTGCCCGGTTGACCCGCGGCGCGGGATGTGCGGGATTCGTGCCGGAGTCCCGATGAAGCGCCGTTTCCGTGCAGGAGCGACCACGCTGAACGGCTGTTGTTGTTGATCCTTCGGTGAGCGCCGTGTCAGGCGGCTACTTCGCGGCGACACTCGAGGCGTGCTTACTGTCGGCGGGCGAGCGCCATTGATCGTCGCCTGCATCGGCTGGATGGTCGGCGGCGTGCTCCTAGGCGCCGCGGGACCGGTTGTCGCCGCGCGTTGAACCTCGCGCTTGTCGGCAACGCCGCTGCGATCCTTCTGTTCTTGGTCGGGCTCGCGCTGCGGCTTGTCGGTCACCGGCACTATCCGCTGCGCCACCATGAACACAGGAGTCTGCTGGCACCACGCATCTTCTGCCAGGGCTTCCCAGGCGTCTCGACCCGACCCGCGGCTGGGAAGATTCCGATCGTGCCTGTCGAATCGCGGCAAGAATCGCACCCCGATGCGTAGCGGGTGGCGTCGCGCCGGCGAGCCCCAGCGATAGCTCTCGCTGGGCCGGACGATTCCACGATCTGGCCGCGGGTGGATCGCCTTAGGCCGAGCGCGCCAGGAGAGGGCGGGGGGATCGCTGTCCGGGACACGGAGCCGCTCATACGGCGCCGGCGACCTCTGGACGGCCCTGAATCGCTATGCCGGTTTGTGGCAGCACGGCTCGGAGGACCAAGGACCGTAGGGAGCCTGACACGACGCTTGACAGGAAGCCATAGATGTGTTTTCGTAGGTTTGCCCCAAGTAATTGTGTGTTTGCGGGTCCACGGGAGACGGGATGTGGGAGGACACAGCAGAGGGGCCAAGGATGGCGCGGGAGCGACGGCGCCGACCACAGGCCGGCATGGCTCTGCTGGGCCAGGGCTCTCGCGGAGCAGCCGCGCAAGCAAACGGGCTCACGTCACGAACGCGGGGCAAGGTCGCCTCGAGCCGTTGCGGCGGTCGCGGGATCAGTGACCCCGGGCTGCCAGGAACCAGGGTCGCACACAGCGGTCCCGAGGCCAGAGTCGCCGAGGCGAGTGGCGCGCGCCTGACGTGCGCCCCAGGTCGGTCGGCCGCGAGCGAGCCGACGACAGTCGTCTCTCGACGGGGTGCGGTGCGCGCCCCCGTCGAGTGCGAACGCGCATTCGTCCAGGGCCTGAGGCCCGCGCAGGGTGCGCTAGAGAAACGACCGGAGCCCAAGCGCGCCACGGGCGAGGGCTTGGACACCGGTCGATCATCACCGCGAGGAAAAGGAGTAGTGGACAAGTGAGATATGTACGGATGCTAGGAGTCTGTCTGGTCGCCCTATGTGCGATTACCGCATTGTCCTCAGCGAGCGCTTCAGCGGCACTGCCGGAATGGGGCAAATGCGTAAAAGTGCCTGTGGAAGTCAAAGGTAAGATCAAGACCAAAGGTAAGTACGCCGACGCCAATTGTACCGAAAAAACCGGCGGGGAATACGAATTCCTGAAAGGTACGGAAGGAACTGCGGCTACGGCATTCACGGCTCGCCAGACTTCGGAAAAGGCCGAACTTGAAACGTCGCAGGGAGTCTCGGTGGAATGTACCTCCACGGTGGCTGCAGGTAACATCTCGGGAACAAAAGAAGTATCGGGCGTCGAGGTTACCTTCGAAGGTTGCAGGCTACCGCTGCTGACCTTCACGTGCGAGAGCTATTTCGAAGAACACTACCCGAACAAGTATATATATAACGAAGGGGAGATCGTTACGCGAGGACTGAAGGGGTTCCTGGGATATATTTCAGGCAAGGGCACGGAAGGCCCGTCGGTCGGTTTGGCTCTTGTCCCAGAAGAAAAGCACGGACTCTTTGCGGAGTTTGTCTGCGGGACGGAAAACTCCGGCGTAGGCGTTCTCGTCATTCGCGTAGGGGCGAAAGAAAAGAAGGGCGGTGGAGACTCGATCATCTCGCCGATTGAACCAGTCAACGAGATGGGCACCGTTCTTACACAGACTTATTCTGAGAAAGAAATTGAAAATGGCAGTGGTGAACTCGAAAGGGAACGTGGTCACCAGAATCCGGAAAACTTCGAAGGCAAGAAGAAGGACGTCCTCGAATCTGAAGCCAGCGACGGCTTCGGCACCCTAGGTTGGGCTCAGGCTGGACAGATTGAGACGCTTGAAACCAGTTTGAACTCGGGAGAAGAACTAGAGATCAAAGCGTAGCTGCAGCATGAGCGTAGATGTCTGGCGTCCGACCGACTAGGCATCGAGTTCCGCCTGGTGGCCGAGCCAATACGAACAGGAATGTGTCGGCTCGGCTGTCAGACGAATAGCAAAACCAACTGGGGACCCGCTTCGCTTCGAGGCGGGTCCCGGAGGTCAGGCTACATGCTGATCACGCCGGATGGACCTATCAACTGGATAGAGGCCACAGCTGAAAGTGACCGGCGCGTAGACGGAAGAACAGGAGTACGATGGGTGAGCATCGGGGGGACGAGGGAGAACTGAGCGGATGAGACTAAGCACGATGAGACGAGAGCGTTACAACGGACAATCGACATACGAGAGTGTGAACATAATGAGAAGAGTTAGGGTTGCGGGGCCATGCTTGCTCGTGGTCTTTGCGCTGGGTGCCGTGGCTGCGACGTCGGCGTCCGCGACGGCCCCGGAATATGGGAGATGTATCAAAAAAGGCAAGGCGGAAGGCAAAGGCTACACGTCCAGTAAGTGCACGGCTGCTGGAGAAGGCAAGAAAGCCAAGTATGAATGGATTCCGGGAGCCGGCAAAACGAAGTTTGAAACCAAAGGCGGCGTTGGCGTCCTAACCTCCGTCGGCGGCGAGCAAGTCGAATGCAAGTCAGAGTCGAGCACCGGCGAATTCTTTGAAGGGAATAACAAAGAAGCCGGCAATATGAAGATCAAATTCAACGAATGCGAGTCGTTGGAGTTGACGTGCAGCACGCCAGGTGCCAAAGCGGGCGAACTTGTGACGAATAACGTCGAAGGTATCGTTGGTTGGGAAAACAAAGCGAAAAAAAAGACGGCGCTGGAGTTGTATCCGGCTCATAGCGTTTCGAGCGGTCTGTTCATCGAATTTGAATGTGCGGGTCTCGTTGTCAAAGTGAGGGGCAAGGTCCTAGTCCCCATCAAAAATGATGCGATGAAGACGTCGGAAACGCTGAAATACAAGGCCTCGAAAGGCAAGCAGAAACCCGAAAAATGGGAAGAAAGCTCGGAAAAGGTCATTCTCGAATCGTCATTCAAAGGTGGCCCGTACGAACAGTCCGGGCAGCAGATCACGTCGGTGCTCAAAGAGCTCGCCGGCGAAGAAGCGTTGGAGCTCAACGCGGTCGTCTAAACACCAGGGCAATGACGCCGTAACTCGCGGCGTCACCGAAGCGAGGCCAGCGTCGGTGTCGGGATCCGTGCGATCCCCGCACCGGCGCACCCTCCTCCCCTGGCTGGCTAAGCGTCGATGACGAATCAATCAGCGAAGCGAGGATCGATGCTCGAGACGAGCGCTGCACTTGGACGGTGCAGCGGCGGCGCTGTTCTGGCCCGCCGCCATCTCAGCGCTGCAGTCGGACGGTGTTGCGGCGGCGCTGCTCCGGCCCGGCGCCATCTCATAACGTGGACAAGGCGTGACGCACGGTCGCGCACGGGACGTGACCGCGACACGTGCTCTGTGACGAGGCGTCGGGCGCCCTGTCACGCGCGGTCGCGCGCGGTATTTCTCGCTCTCGCTCTCTTTGCGGCCGCCGTCGGCGCGCTGCTTGCGTGCAGTGCGCCAGCTTGGGCGCTCCCCAGCCAGGGGCATGTGTTTGCGGGGACGTTCGAAGGTTCCGGGGCGCAGAGCTTTGGGATGGCGAGTGGAGTGGCGGTGGATGAAGCGACGGGGGAGGTGCTGGTCGCCGATCAGGCTGACGATCGTGTGGAGCGGTTCAAGCCGAAGGCTGGGGGCTATGAATTTGTGGGGGAAATTGCGGTGCCCGATCCCGGGGCGGTCGCGGTCGACAATTCGAGCAGTGGGTCAGATCCGTCTAGAGGCGATGTTTACATCGCGAGTGCCAGCAGCGGCGAAGAAAGGGAAGACGACGAACGCGACTTCCTTTACAAGTTCAGCGCTTCGGGGGAAAAAATCTTCAAGAAGAAGGTCTTCAAAGTCAAGCAAAACGAAGAAGAATTCGAAGCGGAACTGGAACGGATATCGGGCCTGGCCGTCGATGGCGCCGGCGACTTGTGGGTGTACTGGTATGAAAGCGGAAACATCACGGGCTTGAGCAACGAAGAAACGAACAAGCTGATACCGTCGCGGAGCAAAGAAGAAGTGCTCGAACAGCCCTTGCTGGAAGAGGGGTGTTTGGCGCAGCCGGGCTTTGCTGTGGGTGCGGGCGATGAAGTGTTCTATGTCGCGCACGAACGCGAAAACGGGCTGGAGGACTGCCCGGAAGAAGAAGTGGAGGCCAAGCCGACGGTGGTCTCGCAACTGTCGGGTTCCGGCGTGGCGACGGAGCGCAGCCTCGACAACCAGGACACAACCGGGGTGGCGCTTGATCCGGCGGACGGCGAGGTGTATGTGGATAATGTGACGAGCGTTGCTGCGTTTAGCGGGGAAGGCTTGTTCATTCAGCGTTTTGGCTCGGGACAGCTGAGCGGCGCTGGCGCGGTCGCGGTCGACTCGGCGAATGGCATCGTGTATGCGGCTGAGCCCGGCAAGGTGGCGGTGTTTGTGCGTGAAGGGGCGGGTGCGCCGATGCTCGATGGTGTGAGCGCGCAGAGCCTGACGCCCGGTTCGGAGCGGGTGGATGCGAAGATCGATCCCGACGGCGCCAAGACGACGTACTACGTCGAGTACGGCACCGGCGGCTGCGTCGAACATGAAGTGGGGTGCGAGTATGGTCCTGTCGCGCCGCCCGGGGAAGAAATCGGACAAGGCTTCGGCGATGTGAGCGTGCACGTGAGCCTTGAAGGGCTCGAGCCGAACACGACCTACTATTACTGGGTCGTAGCAAAGAATGAACACGGGACGGTCGAAAGCCCGCGGAATGTGCAGACGTTCTTCACGACGTTGCCGAGCTCTGAAGGGGTGCTGCTCGATCATCGTCAGTGGCAGTTGGTTTCCCCAACGGACATGCATGGCGCGACACCGGAATTGATCAGCCCGCCATTTTTGGGGTCGCTGATCCAGGCCGCGAGTGATGGTGGCATGCTGACGTGGACCGCGAGCGCGCCGATCTCGAGCGAAGCGCAGGCTAATCGTCAGCCCGAACCGGTGCAGGTGATCTCCAGGCGTGGTAGCGAAGAATGGTCCTCAGAAGGCATCAGCACGGCCCATAACGCAGGCGAAGGCGTCTCGACCGAAGAACCGACCGAGTACCGGTTCTTCTCCGCGGATCTGTCGCTTGCGGTGCTGCAGCCGCAGTTGCTGCGGGAACCCTTTGAAGATCCGCCGCTCGCGCCGGGGGCGAGGGAAAAGACGATCTACACCCGTGAAAATGGAGAATTCGAACCGCTCGTCACGGCGGCGAACGATGAGACGGGCAGCCCGTTTGGCGGTAAGCTCGAATTCCAGGGCGCGACCGTGGAACCCCCCGCTGCGGGGGGCGAACAGCATGTGCACGTCGTGTTCGGGTCACAGGTGGCATTGGTGCCCGGTGCCGGCGAAAACGGCCTGTACGAGTGGGAAAAGGGCAAACCCTTGAAGCTCGTCAGCGTGCTTCCGGGCAGCGAAGGCGCGTCTGCGTCGAGTCCGAGGCTGGGTTTTGAACGGGCGGATGTGCGCGGTGCGATCTCTCAGAACGGTACGCGAGTCTTCTGGACTAACGAAGAAGAACTGGGTCCGCTGTACATGCGCGACACCGGCAAAGAAGAAACGGTGCAGGTCAACGCTGCGCAGGGGTTCCCGGAAGCGGGGGTGGAAGAACGGGAAGCCGGGCTGGATGAAGCTTATTTCCAGGGCGCATCTAGCGATGGTTCGAAGGTGCTCTTCACGGATACGTGGCCATTGACCAGCGAATCGACGTTGGAACCTTATGAAGAAGAAGGAGCGCCACGGCGAGCCGACCTTTACGAATACGACGTCGAAACCGGCAAGCTCATCGATCTCACGGTCGACCGTAACGCCGGCGAACAGGCCGAAGTGCTGGGCACGCTCCCCGGCGCGAGCGAAGACGGCTCGTATGTGTATTTCGTCGCTAACGGGGTGTTGGCGTCTGGAGCGCAACGGGGGGATTGTCCGCGTGCGAATCCCTACCGCAACCCTGGCGCGAGCGATGAAGGGGAATGCAACCTGTACGTCTCCGAACCAGATCCTGCACATCCCGGGGAGCGTCAGACCCGCCTGATCGCGCGTCTGTCCGAGCAAGACGCCGCCGACTGGGGCGAAGGTGACTCGCCCGTGATCGACGATCTCGGTGGCGTCAGCTCGCAGGTGTCCTCGAACGGGCGCTACCTGGCTTTCATGTCCGACCGGGAACTGACCGGATATGACAATGTCGATGCTGCCCCTGCGGCCAACGGCGCGCACGACGAGGAGGTGTTCTTGTATGACGCGAGTACGGGACGGCTGATCTGCGCGTCGTGTAACCCCGACGGGCAGCCGCCGCAGGGGGTGTTCGACACCAAAGGCGCTGGGGAAGGCGAAGGACTGATCGTCGATCGTCCAGAAGCGTGGAGCGAACATTGGCTCGCGGGCTCGATCCCGGGATGGACGCTATACGGATATGACCCGCCGATGACCGAGCACCAATCGCGCTACCTCTCAAACCAGGGACGCTTGTTCTTCAATAGTGCCGATCCGCTCGTCCCGCAAGACCAGCAGCCCACCAGGACAGAGACCATCAACGGGCAAACTGTCACGGTCGGTGTCGAGAACGTCTATGAGTACGAGCCCCCGGGACAGGGAACCTGTGAACAGGCCGCTGGTTGCGTGGCGCTGATCTCCTCCGGCACCTCCCAGCACGAATCGGCGTTCCTGGACGCCAGCGAAAACGGCGATGACGTGTTCTTCCTGACCGACTCCAAGCTCGTCGCGCAAGACACCGAACCCAGCGCCGAGGTCTATGACGCCGCGGTCTGCGACACCAGCGAAACGCAACCCTGCCTACCCGTCAAACAACCCCCCGCACCAGCATGTGCAGGCGAAGAATGCCGCGCCTCCGCTGCCCCCCCGTTGAGCTTCCAAGCGCCCCCGACCTCCACCAGCACGACCCCCAGCACCCCAGTCACACCGCCAGCCAACCCCGCCAAAACCACCACCACCACCAGTCCCAAGCCGAAACCGTTGAGCCGCGCGCAGAAGCTCGCCAGCGCGCTCAAGACCTGTCACAAGCACAAGCGCAAGAAGCCACGCCAGGCTTGCGAACGCAAAGCCCGCAAAGCCTACGGCGCAAAGACCAATCCGAAGAACCGGAGGGCCAAGCACTCAGGCCGCTCCAAGAGCAAGGGGCGCTGAGATGCGAAGAACGGCGAACCCGATTGGTACACGTGGCCGGGTGGGAGGAGCTACGCCCCCTGCCCGCGGCGTGCTCGCGAGGATCGGTCTGTGTGTGCTGGGGGGATTGGGGCTGTTGGGGGTGTGCGCGAGTCCGGCGTTGGGGGCGGGTGCGTGGTGGCGGCTTTCTTCGCGTGCGGCGCCGAGCGCGCTTCCGCCCGGGGGGAAAGCGACGATCGTCGTCTCGGCGACCAATCTGGGTGATGGCGGGATCGACGCTATGACAGCGCCCGTGATGGTCGAGGACGTGCTGCCCGCGGGGCTTGAAGCGATAAAAATAAGCGGTAAACCGGCCTTGCGTGAGTCGGTCGCTCACCTGATGACGTGTGACCTGGCGAGCGTTACGTGTGTTTCCCAGCCCGAAGCGTTTCCCGCGTTTGAACGGTTGGAAGTCGCGATCGAAGTGAACGTCAAGCCCGGCGCGAGCACGGGCGAACAGAACACCGTGCAAGTCAACGGGGGCGAACAGGAAAGCGATCCGGGCGCGAGCGTGACCGCAGCGACGCTCAGCCAGCCGTTGAGCGTCAGTGGGGAGCCGACACCGTTCGGGGTCGAAGAAGGCGGCTATACGCTCACGCCCGAAGAAGAAGGCGGCGGACTGGACACGCAGGCCGGGTCGCACCCGTTCCAGCTCACCACCGCGTTGAATCTCAACCAGTCCTCGGAAGTGATCACTGCCGAACAGGGCGCCACCGAAACCGGTCTGATCGGCACCGCTCCCGCTCTGCCGAAGCGTTTGAGTTTCAACCTCCCGCCGGGGCTGATCGGTGATCCGCACGCGGTGCCGGCGTGTCCGGGCTCGGACTTCACGACGATCGGTCGCGATGACATCAACTCGTGCGCGCCCGATACGGCGATAGGGGTCGCGGTCGTCACCGTCAATCTGCTGGACCCGGCGTTTCACAACATCACTCGCTCGGTTCCGTTGTGGAATCTGGTGCCGGCGCAGGGCGAGCCGGCTCGTTTCGGTTTTGAGGTGTTGCACGTCCCGGTCGTGCTGGACACCAGCCTGCGCAGCAGCGGCGACTACGGCGTCAGCGTGGACGTGACCCAGGCGCCCGAGTCAGCGCAGCTGCTCTCCAGCGAAGTCACGATTTGGGGAGCGCCCGCCCAGGCCAGCCACGACCAGTCGCGCGGTTGGGGATGCCTGGTCGAAGGCGCCGCTGTGGAACATGTCGTCCCGTGCGAACCCACCAGTGAACACTCAAACGGCGCATTCCTGACGATGCCGACCTCCTGCTCTAAAGAAGCGCTCAGGACGACCGTCGAAGGCGAATCCTGGCCCGTCAAGACGCTCGCCAGCGAACCCGGAGAAGCCTTCCCCCTGCAGGGAGACACCCAGGATGATCTGCCAGGCTTCCAAGGCTGCAACCTGTTGAGCTTCACGCCGTCGATCACGCTCGAAAGCGCAGAGCACGCCGCGAGCACCCCGACGGCGATGAACGTCAACGTCAGCGTCCCCCAAGAAGGCACCGTCGAAGCTGGGCAGCTCGCGCAGCCGGCCGTCAAGAGCACCACCGTGACGCTGCCCGACGGCGTGCAGCTGAACGCCGCCGCCGCCGGCGGCCTGGAAGCCTGCTCAGAGCAGCAGATCGGCTACGAAGGCCCCCCAAGTGTGGATCCGCTCTCGCCCGAAGCCCCGCAACCACTACGCTTCTCGAGCGCGCCAGCGGAATGTCCGAGCGCGTCGAAGGTCGGCAGCGTACACATCCGCACCCCGTTGCTCGAAGAAGAACTGACCGGCGCGCTGTACCTCGCGACACCGGCACCGCTCGGGGAAACGGGTCAGAATCCGTTCAACAGCCTGCTCGCGCTGTACATCGTCGCCGAAGACCCCCGGGCGGGGATTCTCGTCAAGCTCGCGGGAGAAACCCAGCTAGACCCGCAAACCGGACGGGTCACGAGCACCTTCACCGACACACCACAGGTCCCGTTCGAACGGCTCAGGCTCGAACTGTTCGGCGGCCCCCGCGCATCCCTCGCGACCCCGCCAACCTGCGGGAACCCGGCTATCCGAGCGTCGTTCCTGCCGTGGTCCACCGAGCCCGAACATGAAGCCGAAGAGATCAAAACAACACTAGGCACCCGGCCCGAAGAACAGCTTCAGATCAGCACGGGTGGCGAAGGCGGTTCGTGTGCGAACTCCCCACCGTTCGCGCCCTCGCTGCAGGGCGGCGCGAGCAGCACCGAAGCTGGCGGTTTCACGAACTTTGCGCTCGCGATCATGCGTCCCGGCGCCGATCAGCAGCTGACGGGGGCTACGGTGCATCTGCCGCCCGGCAACGCCGCGATCCTGGCGTCGGTCACGCCCTGCCCAGAACCTCAGGCGGCTCACGGCACCTGTGGTGCGGAAAGCGAAATCGGCAAAGCCAAGGCCAGCGCCGGGCTCGGCCCCGACCCTTACACCGTCACCGGCGGCCGCGTCTACGTAACCGGGCCCTATGAAGGCGCGCCCTTCGGGTTGTCGATCGTCACCCCCGCCGTTGCCGGCCCGTTCGACCTCGGCGACGTGGTCGTGCGCTCGAAGATCGAAGTCGACCCGCATACCGCGCAGGTCACGATCACCAGCGGCCTGCCCACCTACGTCCAGGGCGTCGGCCGTCCCGCCACTGGCATGCCCCTACAACTGCGCGAGATCGAAGTAAATGTCAACCGTCCCAACTTCGAGTTCAACCCCACCAACTGCGGCCCGCACACGATCGAAGCGACGCTCACCGGCGCGCAGGGCGCCAGTCAAAATGTGTCCTGGCCGTTCCAGGTCTCCAACTGCCAGAACCTGCCATTCACCCCCAAAGTCACAGCCTCCGCGCAGGGCCAGACCAGCAAACTGAACGGCGCCAGCCTGAAACTGGAGTTCACCTCCGGCAACAACCAGGCACACGTCGCGAAGACCGTACTGACGATCCCCGCGATCATGCCCGCCAGGCTCTCAACGATCCAGAAAGCCTGTGTCGCCAGCGTCTTCGAAGCGAACCCGGCCGCCTGTCCCGAAGGCTCGGTCATCGGCAGCGCCACCGTCCACACCCAAGTACTCAAAAACCCCCTCACCGGCCCGATCTACCTCGTCTCCCACGGCAACGCCGCGTGGCCCGACGCCGAGCTCGTCCTGCAAGGCGAAAACAACATCAAAGTCATCCTCGACGGCCAAACCGCCATCAAAAAAGGCGTTACCACCTCGAGCTTCCTGTCGGTCCCCGACGTCCCCTTCGAAACCGTCGAAGCAACCCTCCCCGAGGGACCCCACTCAGCGCTGACCACCAACCTCCCCGCCAACGACCACTACAGCCTCTGCGGACAGCACCTCACGATCCCGGCCACGCTGACCGGCCAGAACGGCGACACGGTCACAGACAACGCGAAGGTCGACGTCGAAGGCTGCCACGCCGTCAAAGGGCCCAAACACCGCAAGCTCACGCGCAAGCAGAGGCTCGTGCGTGAGCTGAAGGCCTGCCGCAAGAAGCACGAGCACTCCAGGGCCAGGCGCGCCGCCTGCGAAAGACGAGCGCGCAAGCATTATGCGGGGAAGAACGCCCGCCACCACAGCGCATAGCCTGTCGCCCGCAAAGCACAGTCATAGAACACCACTCAGGCCCGCGTAGAGGACAATCATCGGAGCGGATCGGCCCTTGGTCTGACCGTGAACACCAGGGCCAGAGTCGGCGCCGCGCGAGTCCCGGCTGCGAGTCGCGTGGCCGCCGCCCGCGAGCTCGAGCTCGTGGTAGGCGTTGAGCGCCTGCACCTGTTCGACTCGTACACCGGCGTCCCCTGTTCGGTGCGGGGCTCGCGCGCGATGGAGCCCATCAGCGGCGCCGGCGAGCGCCTCGGCCAGGTGATCGAGCGCCTCTCGGCGAGCCTGGGGCTGCCGGCCGGCCGACGATGTTGACAGGTGCGCGGCGACCTGTTCTACTCGGGCACAGCGGTTGCGCCGCGGGAGGGTGAGACGAGGGATGGGGCACCGGACAGCACAGCATGGGTGGCTGCCCGCACCGAGCGGGTCGGCTGTGTTCGATCTACGCACGAAGCACGGCGGGCCACGACGCCAAGGCCTCAGACCCACCGCGCTGACCTCGTGTCCTCGGCGGTGCCAGGCGCTCACGCCCAGCCGGGCGCAGACAACACAGGCCAGGCGCATCGGGAACAGCGCGCGAGAGGTGCTGGGGCTCTCGCCTCGACGGCTTCAAAGCTTGGGCCGAGAGCAGGTCTTTAACAGAAAGGAATTGGATCATGACGGAGATGGCGAGGAGATCGATAGGCGGTATGCCCGGTCGCGCAGGGCTCGCGAGGCTGCTCGGGCTGTGCCTTCTGGCACTGCTCGCGCTGGCCGCCCTGGGGTCAGCGTCAGCGAGCGCTGAAACATGCAAAAAAGGGCAAGTTCTCTACGGCGAAACGTGCGAAACGCCAAAGGAACACTCGACGTGGCAGGCCTTTAGGTTCTGTCCGCTCAGCACCGAACCGAACGCATGCGTGTGGGCGCAGTCTTCGCTGAAGGAAAAATGGCCGTCAAAGCAGATAAGAGAAGAATGGGAAGAATCGCACGAAGGTACGACGCCGAACCAGAAGGCGGAGTTCACAGCCGGCAACGTCACGATCTACCTCAAGTACCCAATCACGCTGCAGGGTGCCCTCACGGAACGGTACAACGAAGAAGGCGAATTCGAAAAGCTCGAATGGGTTGCCGCGGAAGGAGCTCCGTCGATCGTGCCGGTGGCGCAGCCCGGGCCGCCGCTCAAGAGGATCGTGGACATCTCCAAGCTGTCCTCGGAAGAACTCAACAGGTACACCTTCTACAGCAAGGTCGCCAAAGAAATGAAGACGAAAGCCACGGTCGAACTCGCGGGTCCGGCGTCTGCGATCGCTGTGAATCTGGGCAACCTTCTCTCGGAAACAGGAGAGGCGTTCGGGTTCCCGGTGAAAGTCAAGCTGAGCAATCCGTTTCTCGGTAACGACTGCTATGTCGGCTCGGAAGAACACCCGATCATGACCGAATTCACGACTGGTTCCTCGGGCTCACTCACAGGCAAACTCGGGACTCTCAGCTTCAACGAGGGCGGCAGCCAGCTGGAGGTGGCGAACGACACGATCGTGAGCTCCACCTTCGCGGTCCCGGGCGTCGAAGGCTGCGGCGTGGAAGGCGGAGCAGACGAAGCGCTCAACTCCGCCCTCGGGCTGCCCGCCGCGAGCGGGAACAGCTCGGTCATCAATGGGACGCTCAGGCAGGCAGGCGCTGAAACCGTGAAAGAAGTCAACGAAGGCAAGGCCTGAGAGACCGCAGAAGCAACAGCCGACACGGTTTCGGAAGCAAGACGCAACACTGGACGACGGGGCCCGTGACCGGCGGGCCCCGTCCAGGCGCTGGCGCACGAGCTGTTGGTCGAGAATGGGCTGGCGTCGCGGGCGGTCACGTCGACGAGACCGGCTGGTTCACTGCCATGAGGGCCCGCACGATGCGACCGCGACCACGCCCGGCGCGGCCATCTTTCGGATCGCGCAGGATCGTCATCGCGATCGCCTCGAGGAGCTGCGCGATGCGGACTTCAAGGGGATCGCTGGCTCGGATCGCTCGGTTGCAGGCACTTCGCGAGTGGGCGAAACTTCTCTGTGCGCAAACCACACGCTGATGGCGGCGCCGGTCGAGATCGACTGACACGCTCGCAATGGGGGAGCTCCAGCGCCGCAAGAGGCCCGGCCGTGGCGAGTGATCCCCGCTCTCAGCGGTTCATGCTGCGCGTGATCGTCGCGAACGCGCGGCCTGCGCCTTGAGCTTGGCGCCCGAGACGAAGTCGCCCACGCGACGCCCGTGCTCGTCCAGCTCGATCATTCCGAAGTCCTCGGCGACCTCGGGGTGCTCCTCGACTGTGGACAGCACGCTTGCGCGCGCGGTGTCGCGGTCGTCGTGGAAATCCAGGAGGTTGCCCTCATCTATGTACAGCGTCGCGAATCTCATCGCCCTCTAGGGTGCCACATGACACGTCTCCACACAAGCTGCCAGCACATCCGGGTCTCCCCAGACAGTACGGTGGCCGTATGATCCCGTCGCAGCCATGTGGATGCCCCGACCGGCGGTCAGGCGCAGCTCGGCGACCCACGCCGGTCGGCGCCGGGCGATCTGCAGCGCCCCATCGCGCGTGTCGAACATCGACACGCCGACCAACAGCAGCCACGGCGTGCCCGCGGGGACCGGGCGCCTACGCGGCCGTTCGCGGTGGGAGCTGAAGTCCTCCACATGCGGCTGCTCGGCACGCACGACGCGGTAGAGCACCTCGTCCTGGGCGGGCTGAGCGACGATCTGAGCATCGGACACCATGAGCGCGAGGAGTGTAGGGATATGGCCGGCTCGACCAGCGACCCGGCCAGGTCAAGGGTCTGTCCGCAAACTATGTGCTGGTGGCGGCGCGGGCAGAGGGGGTCGGCTGAGTCGGGGGGTCGCTGCGGTCGGGCCGGTCAGACGGGCGCGGCCAGCAGGTTCGGACCCCTGGCGAGTTTTGCAGCGGCGTCATCGCGCCACAAGAATGACGCTAGAGCTTGTTGGCCTCGGCGCGGCTGTGCAGCAGCGCAAGCAGCTGAATTTCGGTCGCCGCCGGGAACCGGGTAGCGCCGAGCGCAAAAAAGGCGACGTCGGCAGGACCCACACGAAAGAACGCTGCATCGACGTTGATGTATCTCTTCTCCGGCTTCGCGCCTTCGATCGGAGGCAGCTCGGCAAGGACGTGGATCGCGAGGTGCACGCCGCTGACATGCTCGCCAATGGGGACCACGGCGACCTTCACGGTGTGCGACCACTCAGTTTTATGGTGCCGTTCGAAGCTCAGGGCGCGGCCGAGAGCGCGTGCGAGGCAGGTACGACCGCCCTGCGATTCAAGCCCGGCAATCTCGGCCTCGGCGAAGTAGTCGCTGGGTGCAACCACCACGATGGAGCCGACCTGCACGCGGCTGTTTGCCAGCCACAATTCCCCGCCCCCGACCGGAGCGATGCCCGGTCTGCCCAGCAGACCACACTTCAGCGCTTTGTATTGGACGGCTTCTGGGCCGAAGATGGCGCCCCGAAGGGCGGTTGCTCCCGGAAGATCGCTCGCTCGCAGGTTGACCGCCCGAGCGAACGCCTCCGCCTTCGCCTTCGTGATCGGTGTGCTCGACCTGCTGGAGCGGGCAAGCGCGATCGTCACGCCGCCAGCAGCGAACGCGACCAAGACAAGCAGGAAGACGGCACGCCTGAGCACCGGCCGAATCATGCCAGAAGGCACCTACGCGAGCTTGTGCGTCGTGCGTGGCTGAAGAGCAGCGAGATAACGGGGCGCGCAGTCGCGCAGGCACTGGGTGTCGGCGCGCCTCGCCCGATCGGCGAGCGGGTGCCGGGATCACTGGCGAGCAACACGCAGAGCACTCGCAAATGACACGCAAGTCGCTCGCAATCGGGGGCGCCGGGGTTAGAGCTTTGCCACGAACGGGTGGAATGGACCTCCGCTGCTGGGAGCTCGTGGACGGCTGTCCGCATCGGCGGATGTCACGTGCGGCTCCCGGTTTGGCCTGTCTGTGTGCAGGGTCTTCTCGTCCGGGTGAAAGAAGGCTATGGATGAACGTGTACGTCGTAATGATGGCGTGCGCCTCGCTGCACCCCGGGTGCAACGACTCTCTGGCGAGATGGAGCGCGAGGCGACCAGGCTGCTCGCAGCACTGCTGGCCGACGCCGTAGCCCGCCGCAAGGCCGGGCAGGGTGCCGTGCCGATCCGTTCTCCGGCCGGTCCTCCGGTCGGCCCTCCGATCGCTCCTCCGGTTAAGAACGGAGGCCCCGCGAGCGCACGAAACCCCAACAAGCAAGCCAGATTGGCGGCTTGAAGACCACCCCGACAATAGAGGAGGTAGTTAGAAGTTGAAAGAGATCATCCGTCCAAGACGGCTCGGGAATGAGGATGTGTTGCGGCTCGCGTCACACCTGACTGAGCGTGACCGCTGGATCGCCAAGGACTGCTTCGAGTTCCGTGTGCTGACGAGTAGCCAGATCACACGCCTGCACTTCACCGGAACACGAACCGCGTCCGCCCGCTTGAACGTGCTGTATCGCCTGCGTGTGCTCGACCGCTTCCGCCCATCCTTGCCGATGGGAGAGGGCACCGCTCCGTATCACTGGATTCTCGATGAGGCAGGCGCGCTCATCGTCGCCGACCACCTGAACATCGAGCGCTCCAAGCTCGGCTGGCAACACTCCGTCGCGGCAGGTGTCGCCGCCAGTCAGAAGCTCGCGCATCACGTCGAGGTCAACGAGTTCTTCACCCGCCTCGCCGTCGAGGCCAACCGCGCCGGCGGAGCACTGTCGGAGTGGTATGGCGAGCGCACCTGCCACCACCTGTTCGCGGGGATCGTCGTCGCCGACGGCTACGGCGTGCTCAACCTCCCCGGCCGCGCGCCCGTGTGCTTCCTCGTCGAGCTTGACCGCGCCAGCGAGCCGACCGGGCGGCTGCGCAAGAAGGCAGAAGACTACGAGCTGCACCTGTACCGCAGCGCCCTGAGACGGCGCGACCCGTTCGTGCTGGTGCTCGTCCCGAGTGTCGCACGCGCACGCACGATCAGCGCCGCCGTCGCCGATAGCACCGCGCCGATCACGGTGGCCGTGTGGAGCCAGGACAGCATAGGCTCGACGCTCGGGCTCGTGACCGACGCCAAGAACGGTCTCCAGCAGGCCCGGCCGACACCGGCGGGCGAGGGGTTGAGATCGGCGGCGGGTTCTGCTCTCCTCGACCACCCACGAGACCCCGACCATGAGCTGGAGCTGACGCCATGACCCGCACTTGCCTGTACACCCGCATCTCGACCGACGAGGAGAACCAGCCAACCTCCCTCGCCTCCCAGCACGAACGGCTGGAGGCGTTCTGCAAGGTGCAGGACGACTGGCGGATCATCGCCCACCACGAAGACCGCGCCACCGGCACCAAGCTGGAGCGGCCCGGCCTACAGGCCGCGCTCGACCTCGCCCGCCAAGGAAGGATCGACCAGCTACTCGTCTACCGCATCGACGGCCTCTCGCGCAAGGTGCGCCAGCTCGCCGGGATCGCCGAGGAACTCGACAACCTCGGCGTGATCCTGCGCTCCGCCACCGAGCCATTCGACACCGGCTCGGCGGCGGGACGGATGATGCTGCAAATGCTCGGAGTGTTCGCCGAGTTTGAGCACGCCACGATCGTTGACCGCGTGACCAGCGGTATCGAGCGAAGGGCGAGGGAAGGCCGCTGGCCGAACGGACGCATCCCCTTCGGATATGAACGCAACGAGCGCAAGGAGCTTGTCCCCGACGAGCGCACCGCCCCGGTCATCCGGCGCATCTTCAAGCGGTACGCCGCCGGAAGGCTCGGTGCTGCCGCCATCGCCCGGCGCCTCGACTCAGAACATGCGCCCGCGCCGCCGCGCGGCTGGCAGCCAGCCGTCGTGCTCTGGATTCTCGCCAACCAGGCGTATGTCGGGCGCGTTCACTGGCGCGAGCAGACATTCCCCGGAATCCACGAGCCGCTGACAGACCAGGACACCTTCGACCGCGCGCAGGAATTGTTGAAAGAGCGCGGGGAGGATTGGTCGCTGCGCGCCTCAAACCGCGCGGACTTCCTGCTCTCCGGGCTCGTGCGCTGTCCGCGAAGGGAAACGGCGGCACCTACCACTACTACGCTTGCTCCGGGCGGCAGAAGCTCGGCCGCAAGGGCTGCGACGGCGAGCGCCTACCGAAGGACAAGCTGGAGACCGCGATCCTCGACCAGCTCACCGGGCTCTACCGGCACGGAGGCCTCATCCGCGACGCGATCGAACAAGCCGCCGAAAGCAATGACAACAACCGCGCACAGCTCGCCGAACAACGCGCGTCGCTCGCCAAGGAGATCCCCCGCGCCGAACGCGCGATCGAGCGCTACCAAGACGCCTTCGAGAACGGCGCCCTGGACCCCGCCCGCTTCAAGGAGCGCCTATCCGCGCTCGACACGCGCCTGGACGTCCTCCAAGCCCAAGACCAAGCACTCGCACGCGAACTTGCCGCAGAGGCGCCCACAACGCTCGACACAAGGGCGCTCCACGCCGTCGCCGACCAGCTCGCCCACGTCATCGTCAACGGCGACACCGACCAGACCAAGGCCCTGCTACGCATCCTCATCGCCGACCTGCGCGTCAACAGCCGCAACGAAATCCTGCCCACCTACCGCGTCGGCGCGCCCGTGGTTTGCGCACAGACAAGTTCAGTGGAGCCAGCCGGGATCGAACCGGTGACCTCCTGCTTGCAAAGACGCCGCTCTGGAGCGGCGTCGCGCGCCTAAAGGCCCGTGTTTGCGGGGGATCTCGGCCGGGTTGGCGTCGGCAAGACTGATCGCGATATGCGCGGATTCGCGGCGATTCTCGTCGTTTCGGGCACTTTTCGCGATGAGTGCCTCAGCGCGCGAGTGGCCGCGCGGGGGTTTCCCGTCCCAGGTTTTCGTAGTACAATAGTGCCGTGGAGATCACCGAGTCGGCGCGCAAGCACGGCGTTGCCGATGAGGACATGCTCCATGCGATCAACCATGCGCTTGTTGTCGAAGATGCCGGTGATGACCCAGACCGCTGGCTGGTACTTGGTCCAGACACTGCCGGGAACCTGCTTCGAGGTGGTCGTGATGATCACGGTCGAGAGCACCCAGTTTGCGATTCACGCGATGCCGATGCGCGAGAAGTACCGAAGGCTCCTCGAACGATGACCAAGCCCCGCATTCACGGCCACACGAGCTCGGGCCGTCCGATCACCGACGGCGAGGTCGAGGATCTCGCGGCCGAGGCCGAGGCCGGCTACGACCTCGACACGCTGATCGCCCGGCGCAACAAGCGCGGGCGCCCAACACTGGGCGCCTCCCCGGCGTCCGTCGAGTCGGTGCGACTCGACCCTGAGCTACGCAGCCAGCTGCTCGAGCAGGCCGCGAACGAGGGCACCACACCCTCAGAACTGATCCGCAAGGCCCTCCGGCGCTATCTCAAAGCGGCCTAACGCCAGCGCGCGGCGATCCGCTGGGCAGCTCGAGCGAAACTCGAGTAAGCGCTCAAGTCGACCCGACAAAGCGGCTCAGATGGCTAGCGCAAAACATTGAGCGCCTGCAGGCGTTTCGCAGTGGAGGCAACCCGGATCGAACCGGTGACCTCCTGCTTGCAAAGCGGGGCGGATCCGCTGTAGGGCCTGATTCTCCGGAGGTATGCGGGATTTCGGCGCCTGGTTTGGTGCGCGGATATGGCGGGATCAGGAGCGACTGGGCTGGCTTTGGGCAGCGGAACCGCGCTGCTGCCCTGCCGAGGCTGACTGTCAAGGCCGGTCGAAAATGCACCCCTTAGCGAGGCTGTCGCGCAAGGTGTTGGGGTGCGGCCGATAGCGGCGGCCGGGATCGGTGTTTTGTGGCAGGTTGTTCACACGACAGTCTGCGCGGCTTGATCCCGCGACTGTC